>Ga0315336_1000355_pt1 | contig 142692 bp, 120 predicted proteins | sample ASW5metaG_FD_204512 | JGI IMG/M metagenome (GOLD analysis project Ga0315336, IMG submission 204512) | Ammonia-oxidizing marine archaeal communities from Monterey Bay, California, United States - ASW #5 | ecosystem: Environmental > Aquatic > Marine > Intertidal zone | place: USA: California... | reverse complement strand
GGAATATTTCTTCCATGGCAATAAAAAGCCCGATCGAGGCAATCAAGGCAACAAAGGGCGGTTTGTCCAGAATCGGCTGGTAACAAAGCCGGTATATGGCCATTCCGATCAATCCGACGGAAACCATCGAAACAACAAGGGCTAATGTAAAGCTTCCCATCTGATTAGTGATCAGGACACCAAAATATCCGCCCAGCGTAAAAAGGCCTGCATGCGCAACATGTAAGATGCGCAGTAATCCGTAGACAAGGGTCAGCCCGACCGCGATCAAGGCGTAAATACTTCCCTGGATAAGACCCTGCGATAACAGATCTACAAACAGCATCTATCCGCCCTCCGACGGCGTCGTAGTATCATGTGAAAAGGCTGAAAAGAAAGAAGGAGAAGATATATGTCTTCTCCTTCTGAAAGGAGCTAATTGGTTGGTGGAGCCAATAGTTTCTCATCGCTGATAATGGCGTAATGATGCCAGGCACCATCTTTCACGACCTGGACCTGAACATCCTTTTGAACTTCCCCGAGCTCGTTGAAGGAAATAGTCCCCGTCGACGCGGTCAGGTTTGTCTGAGCGATGGCTTCCCGAAGAGCGGCAGCATCACTGGTGCCGGCTCTCTTCATTGCATCCACCAATACTTTAACGGCCGTATGACCAGAAGCCGCAACCATATCTGCGCTGTATCCAGCTTTATCTTCAAAAGCCTTGATAAAGTCCATGGTCTCAGCAGACTTGGAATCGCGATCCAACGACGTGGTAATTATTACGCCTTCCGCGTCAGCTTTCGCAATTTTGATGAATTTTTCCGAGTCATAGCCTTCTTGTCCAATGATCGGTGCCGTAATTCCAGCCGCCCGTAACTGGCTCACTAGCGGACCTGCCGTAAAGAAATAGCCCGATGCGTAAATGACATCTGGATTATCAGATTTTACCTTCGTGACAATCGGACCGAACTGACGATCCTTGATGGAATATTCATACTCGCTCACAACATCAACGCCGAAATCACCCGCTTTCTCCTTGAATCCTGTCGCCAGTGACTTGCCAAAATCGTTTTTGAGAGTGATGACCACTGCCCGTTTCTTGCCCAAGATTTCACCTGCGAGTTTTGCACCCGCACGACCTTGAACTTCCCCAACGAATGATGTCCTGAACACATAATCACCGGATTTCGTGATTTCGGGATGAACGGCATATGCGGCGATGTAAGGAACGCCAGCACTTTGGAAAATACCTGCAGCAGCCCGTGTAGCGCCAGAGTAACTTCCCGATACCGCGGCAACAACTTCGTCTTTTTCAATAAGTTTTGTGGCGATGGGAACCGACTGCTTTGGCGAGGCCTGATCGTCATACACGACCAGTTCAATCATTTTGCCGTCAATTCCACCGGCAGCGTTTGCCTGCTCAACTGCCAATTCGGCTCCTACAAGAGCCGACATTCCGTCCGCAGCCGCAAAACCAGTTTGCGGCACATTCATTCCGATTTTTACTGTATCTGCCCATACAGCAGTTGCGGCTACGCTCATGATAAGGCCAAGAGCCAACCCTTTGATTGTAGGTGTCATTGATTTTTCTCCCCAATTGCATTTGTATATACACATTAGGAGAGGCACTAAATTAGAGTCAAGAAAAATTTGTATATACAAATACTGACAGGGAATAGTTAGTCTTCCACAGCCCCCGAGTTTTCTGACGTAAATCGTATTTATTAGACATGCGTCTTTTGAATACGCTATGCTATTATTGCAAAATGGGTTTGATGACTCGATTATCAACCCGCCCCCCTCGCACAAGGCAATCATAAAATTCATGCAGTCTCCAGCCCTAAATACAGACGCGCCTTTTTTGGATAGCAGCTATTCATGGCTCCGCCTTCTAATATCCGTGTTAATTTCTGTCATTGGAAGTGCGGGGATGTGGATCGTGGTCGTTGTGCTGCCGTCCGTACAAGCTGAATTTGGTGTCGACCGGTCAGATGCGTCTCTCCCCTTCACAATGGTTATGGTTGGTTTTGCGATCGGCAACCTTGTGCTTGGACGCTTGGTTGATCGATTTGGGATTGTAATTCCCATGGCCACAGCGGCATTGATGCTGGCCGTCGGATTTGCATTGACCTCCCAAGCAAACAACATTTGGTCATTTTCTGCGTATCAGGGAGTTTTCATCGGGATCGGATCCGCCGCGGCCTTTGGCCCTTTAATAGCAGACATATCCCATTGGTTTGAGAAAAGGCGTGGTATTGCTGTCGCTGCTGCGGCGAGTGGAAACTATATTGCCGGGGCTGTTTGGCCATTCTTACTCAAAGATATAATAGCCGCTGACGGCTGGCGGGATGCGTATCTTATTGCCAGCCTCGCGTCCGTGATCATAATGCTGCCGATGGCGTTTTTGCTTCGCCGAAAGGTACCAGCGCAAAAAATCGATATCAGTGAAACCAGCAAAAGGCACCTGTCTGGATTAAAATTTATTCAGCTATCTCCACGCTCACTCCAGATTTTACTCGGCGTCGCCGGTGTCGGATGTTGTGTCGCCATGTCCATGCCCCAGGTCCATATCGTCGCGTATTGTGCTGATCTTGGATATGGCGTTGCCGCTGGCGCGGGGATGCTCTCCATTATGCTGATCGGGGGAATCTTTAGTAGATTGGCCTCGGGAATGCTCGCTGACTATATCGGCGGAATCCGGACCATTCTTTTGGGATCCTTCCTGCAATGCATGGCTCTTTTTCTCTATATCCCATTTGATGGATTGATGTCTCTGTACGTGGTTTCGCTTATTTTCGGATTATCGCAGGGTGGGCTCGTTCCGGGATACGCTCTCGTCGTGCGCGAATACCTGCCCGCGAAGGAAGCGGGCGAACGTGTTGGTCTGGTTATCATGCTGACCGTTGTCGGCATGGCCCTTGGCGGCTGGATTTCAGGATGGATCTATGATCTCACGGGTTCGTATCAAGCGGCATTCGTCAACGGTATCGCCTGGAATATGTTGAATATGTTAATAATGGCATTCTTGCTTTGGCGAACAAAGGAACCAGACGCTGTTCCGGCATAACTTTTAGGGGGAGATCATGAAATTTTCAGTCACACATGAGAACGATACGGAATTTGCCGGAGATGGCCTCCGCGGCTTTTTTGAATACCGCGATCTCGGTATCAAAGACGCGACAAATGGCAAATTTGGAGCACATGTCATTCGGGCTGTACCGGGTGCCCATGCCATCAGCAACGATCACACTCATACATTAGAATTTCAAATGGTCTATATTTTGAAAGGCTGGGTAAAATTTTGGTATGAAGGCGTAGGCGAAGTTGTCCTGAAGCCCGGATCATGTGTCCATCAAACGCCCGGGATCGTTCATCGAGAAATCGAGCATTCGGACGATTTGGAACTGATCGAGATTACCTTGCCGGCAGAATTTGGGACGGATGACGCGTCAGGATGAGTTAGCCACTATTTCTCAACCCGGCGGCAATTCCATTGATGGCGATATGAATACCCCTCAAAACTTTGGGATTGCTGTTTTCATCACGATTTTTCTTTAATAACTCAACTTGTATATGGTTGAGCGGATCCAGATAGGCAAAACGATTTCTGATTGAACGTTTCAACAGCGGATTCTCTTGAAGTAATTGCTCCGAACCTGAAATAGCTAGCAGCGCATTAATCGTCGATTGCCATTCGTTACAAATGGTCCCGAAAATATTGTTACGCAATTGGACATCCGGCACCAGCTCCGCATACCGAGAGGCGATGGCGATATCACTTTTCGCCAAAACCATATCCATATTTGACAATTGGGTATTGAAGAAAGGCCATTTGGCATTCATTTCCTGAAGCGTTGCCAGGCCGGTTTCCGGGTTTCTGTTAAGCCAGGCTTCAACCGCAGCCCCAAAGCCATACCAGCCTGGTAACATGAGCCGGCATTGCGCCCAGCTAAATACCCAGGGAATGGCCCGCAAATCTTGTACGCGCCTTGTTTTCTTTCGTGAAGCGGGTCGGGAACCAATATTCAATGTTGCAATCTCATTGATGACGGTTGAGGCCCAAAAATAATCTTCAAAGCCATCCGTTTCATATACCAGCCCTCTGTAAGCCTTAAAAGCTTCCGCTGACAGTTCTTCCATTACCTTGATGAAATGAGGCGGCACACTTGCCGTCGCCTCTGGTGACAGTAATGTTGCTTCTAAAGTTGCGGCAGCCAAACTTTCCAGATTGCGTCGTCCGATAGCAGGTGTTGAATATTTAAACGAAATTGTTTCACCTTGTTCGGTAACACGAATTTGGCCCTGAACCGCCCCTTTTGGCTGTGCCAAGATGGCTTCATAACTTGGCCCACCGCCACGACCGACAGTACCACCTCGACCGTGAAAGAGCCGCAATCCAACTTTGTGACGCGCAAATAACTCAATTAGTCCCGTCTCTGCTTTGTACAACTCCCAGCCAGACGTTACAAAACCGCCGTCTTTGTTGCTATCCGAATAACCAAGCATGACCTCCTGAATACCGCCCCGGCTTACCACCAACTGTTTGTATTCAGGAATGGATAACAAGGCATCCATGATGGGAACGCAGTTTCTCAAATCCGGGATTGTCTCGAACAAAGGAACAATGTTAATTTTGCTAGTACCATCGGACGAAATCATACCGACTTGTTTGAACAAGGTGGCAAGCTCCAACAAGTCTGAAACGGTTTGCGTATTCGAAATAATGGCAGTTGTAATCGCTGTTTCGCCATAAGTTTGTTGTGCTTTCGCCGCCGCCTGGAGTATCGCTATCTCAGATTCCGTTTCTTCCGAGTAGGACCAAAAGGGTCGAAGCAAGGGCCGCCCTGACGCCAATTCAGCAATCAACAGCTTGATACGGGCGTCTTCCTCCAGATCGACGTATTGAATTGACGGATCGACGGCGCCGAAAAGCTCTCCGACTACACGTTCATGCATATCTGAATTTTGTCGCAGATCCAGGGTAGCGAGATGAAAACCAAAACATTCGACTGCCCGGCGAAGAAGCTTTAGTCGGCCCTCGGCGATAAGTTTCGAGCCATTTTCAATCAACGATTTTCGAATTACATCGAGGTCATCCAAATATTCCAAGGCAGAGCTATAAGCTGCGGCATCTCCTACAGGCGCCCGAACAGGAGCGGGAGAGCCGAATCCAGTTAAGGTTGCGACCAGCCGAGCATAAATTCCTGAAATCGCCCGACGGTAAGGCTCTCCTTGCCGATGGGGCGAATGGTCGGGAGAATTTTCAGCAAGGTCCAGCAAAGCATCCGACATATGAACAACATTCGTCGACAACGACAGCTCGCTTCCCAACCGATGGGTTTCTTCAAGGTAATGGGTCAATATATGGGCATTTTGACGTCGTAGTGTCGCTTGCAAAACTTCTGAAGTCACAAAGGGATTCCCGTCACGATCCCCACCGATCCAGCTTCCCATTCGTAAAAACGGCGAAATGGACTTTTCGTCAACTTGCATACCGAGCTCGGCCAGGGACTTTTCCAAAGACGTATAAAATTTTGGAAGTTCTGCTAAAAATGTCTGATCGTAATATGACAGTCCGTTTTGTATTTCGTCGACAATTTGAAGTTTGGTTCGGCGTAATAAATCCGTTTGCCAAATAGTCAGGACTTCCCGGCAAAGTTCGTCATCAATACTCGAAACTTCCTGTGCGCTCCAATTCCCAACCTCCCTTTTATCCAGTATCTCGCCGATACCTGCTTCACGCCGCATCGTACTTTTGCGACGCACTTCTGTCGGATGAGCCGTTAGGACAGGCACCACGAGGGCAGTTTCAAAAAAAGCCATTAGCTCAGCATCAGAAACACCCGCATTCTTCGCCTTCATTAACGCACTCGCCATGGATCCATCCCGCGGCGCAGATCCCCTTATCTCGTGAAAGCGGGTTCTGCGCACATGGTGCTGATCTTCGGCAATATTTGCGAATTGCAGAAAATAACTGAACGCACGCAAAACCAAAACTGCCTGTTCCGTCGACAATCGGTTCAGGATATCTTCAAGATCCCGTTTGGCACCGTCTGCATTTTCTTTATGGAACTCAATGGATGTCTGACGTATGGCTTCGACAAGATCGAATATCTCTTCCCCTTCTTGCACTCGTACAGTATCGCCAAGCAGTCGACCTAATAGTCGAATGTCTTCTCTTAAGGGGGCATCTTTTTCCTGGAAGTCTGTAGGACGGTCCGGCAACATCGTGATTTCCGCTTACTATTTGAATAAAAAGGCATTCAGAACGCCGGACCATATCAATTTTTCTGCTTCTCGTCTTTAAAATACCGAAAATTTCTGCCTATACTCGGTTTGCTATAATTGCATTACTTTTACGCAAATCGATATCCAAACTCCGAGCCTAACAGGCCATATCATTTTGACAATGAAAGGGGGAGTGGCTATGATTTTTCCAGAGATGCCTATCACTATTAATCGAAAGCCAGAATGCAACATCTTCATCGCTTTCTATCTTTAGCTGTCCTGTCCGTGAGTCTGCTGGCTCTGCCCGCTTTGGCCGACGATGGTCCTCTTATGACGTTGGAGCAGGCGCTAAATATTGTCCGTGCGCAGAATCTACAGGTTAAAAACGCGAACATCCAAGTCGACGTAGTTGGCGATCAAACAGACGCAATGCGTTCCAACCTTTATCCGGAATTAAGTGCGGGCGTCCGCGGATATCACAATTTCGAAGATAATGAATATTCCTTTGCAGAAGGATCTCTGGGAACTGTCGGCGGAGACCCTGTCCCTTCCAGCAATGTCGAAATAGGAACGACGGACGGGTTCAGCACCCACTACTCGATCACCGCAAAACAACCGCTCATCCAGCTATACGAAATCAACCTGAATGTCGACAAGCTCAAGCTGGAACAGGATATTGCCCGCCAACAGCTCCGCGGGACCCGACAAACTGTGTCTTGGCAGATTAAACAGCTTTATTATCAAATTCTGAGTTACGAAAGCTCTATGGAATCAACTGAGAGCTCGATCGCGTTTTACGCAGCACTGACAGATATTCTGGTTGAAAAGGTGGCCCAGAAAACGGAACTTGAATATCAGCTTCTCAATGCTCAAGCTGAACTAGCTTCTTCAAAACATGACTTAGTTACGCAAAAAAATGACATTGTCACGAGCAAGCAGCAGCTTAACTCCCTTCTGGACCGGGATATTTCCACCCCGTTCAGTGTCAGTATGGCCTTTGCTGATCCACTCGCCAGGTATACAGAACAGACGGCCGAAGAACAGGCTTTGGCCAACAGCCCGGAAACGGCCGAGGCGAGACTCCAAATTAAAGTGGCAGAAACCAACGTGGAAATTCAGAAGACGGATTACTATCCTGATTTGGATCTCGTCGCCAGCTATGGAAAATCCCAGCACACGGAATTTATTCCGGACGAAAGCATCTATGTCGGACTTTTCGCTAAATGGGACTTTTTTACCTGGGGCAAGAACGATAGTAATTTATCAGGAACCAAGCGCGCCCTCAGCCAAGCCAAGAATTCACTGCGTGACAACGAAGATCAGGTACGGGCACAAATCAGTGAGGATATACGCAACCTTAAGGTCGCCAAGGAACTGGTTCCCGTCACCAAGCTCGCGCAAAAAGCCGCTTCTGAAAAATTACGCGTAAGCACCAATCAATATAAAGTAAATGCGATCCTTTTGGATGACCTCCTGGATGCTGAATCTGAATTGTCCGAGGCGAACGACAATTTCCACAAAGCGGAACTTGCCGTCTGGAATGCCAGCGCGGAATTAGAAAAAGACTTGGGAGAAGAATAAATGCCTGCCAATTTTCTAAAGGCAGCAAGTGTCTGTTGCTGCTTTTTCCTATTGTCGGCTTGCGATTCCGGGGATGAAGCTCCGCAAAAACCGCTCACTCCTGTCAGAACGCAGGCAATAATCTCGCAAAATTTGACAAAAGATGTGCGATATACAGCAACAATAGAAGCAAATTCTCAGGTCAATCTCTCTTTCAAAGTAACGGGATACATAACAAGCCTGTTGCAGGAAAAAGATCCCGGCGGCAAAGATCGACCCGTTCAATCTGGCGATATTGTTGCTAAAAATACCGTACTGGCAATTGTCGATGACAAAGATGCCACGAACAATACGAAGCAAGCTGGTGCCCAGGTTGCGACAGCGCAGGCGAACCTAGAAAAAGCGAATGAAGACTACAAGCGCGCACAAGAATTGTTCAAATCAAATAGTATGACGGCTCCGGATTACGATGCAGCTAAACAAGAATACGAAACGGCCGTCGCTAGCCTGTCAAGCGCCAAAGCGGAGCAGAAAAGTGCAGAAAACGACCAAAAGGACTATAATCTGAAAGCGCCAATCCATGGTGTCATTATTCAGCGCAATGTAGACGTCGGTTCTCTCGTATCACCAAGCGTTGTCGGTTTTGTTATTGCGGATACGGAAACCGTAAAAATTGTCTTCGGTGTCCCGGATACTATGGCAAGTACGTTGAAGTTAGGGCAATCGCAATCCTTCACAACACAATCTATCCCGGATCGGATTTTCTCGGGAAGTATTACCGAAATATCTGCAGCCGCGGATACAAATACGCGGGTTTTCGACGTTGAAGTGACGGCAAAAAATGAAGATGCCGCTTTGAAAGTCGGCATGATCGCCTCGCTTAATGTAACAAAAGCCAGCGCAACACAAACAGCAGCCCTCATCCCGCTTTCCGCCGTGGTGGCGGCCAAAGGCAATAGTGGCGGTTATGCGGTTTTCGTCGCGACCACGGATGGCAACGAAACCATCGCAAAACTTACCGATGTAGAATTAGGACAGGTTTATGGAAACAATATTGCTGTCTTGAAAGGTGTAGAGCCTTCAGATCAGATTATCGTCAGCGGAGCAACACTTGTCACCGATGGCGAACAGGTTGCGATTATTCCGTGACCCTAAGTCATTACATAGGGCTGGAGAGTTGTCTGTGACCAATATAACTGAAACAAAAAATACGGCACGTTACTTCACAGAAAATCGCCATATTTCCTGGATACTCCTAGGTGCCGTTTTAATCTGGGGAGCCTACGGCTACTTGTCGATGCCAAAAGCCAAAGACCCCGAAATCCCGGTTCGTGTCGCCACAGCGATTACAAGTTGGCCTGGTGCAGACGCCACCAAAATTGAGCAACTCATTACCCGACAAGTGGAAGAAAAAGTAGCTGAAAGTTCGATGCTGCAAGAGACCAGTCCCTCTAAGTTCGCTATCAAGTCGCTGACGATGCCAAATCTTTCCGTCGTGCAAATCCAGCTTTCCGATACATTGAGTAAGACCAAGGCAGCATTTAACGAAATAAATCTCAACTTGAACGCCCTATCGGAAACATTACCTGCCGGTGCTGGCACCATTACCTTCAATGACGGATTTGGCAATACCGCTGCTATTTTGCTCACCATAGCCAGCCCCACAGAACGACCTATCGAGATTTCGTTGCGTGCCCGGGATATAGCGGCGGCTATTAAGTCTGCCCGCCGAAGTAAAGGGACGCCGGAAGAAGGCACTCAACAATCGCTGATTGTCGTCATGCCGCGTGATATTAATTTGGCGACGCCTGCCCGGCATATGAAATTACTGAAGGATTTTCTTGAAAAAAATGACATCATTGAGAATGTGCAATCGTTGCAAGGGCCTGGCTTTTTGGGCCTGGATTTCACAAGCTCCGCTTCGAAGAACGAAATAAACCGACAATTTCATAGTTTTCTGGAAACAAAATTAGCGCAAACCAGCTTTCATGAAGATGCTTGGCCTTTGGTAATTATCGAAGATCCTTCCAAAACCAACGATTTATTGCAAGTCAATCCCGGCGACAAATATAGTTATCGTGAACTGGATAACTATTCAAACCTGATTACGCGAACGTTGCAAACGATCCCCTTGGTCACTTCTGTGAATAGTTCAGGTGTCTTGGACGAACGCATCTATCTCGAATATTCCCAAGACCTACTAGCCTCTTACGGATTGGCACCAAATGATATTAATGGCGCCATTGCCGCTCGAAATAGCGATGCGTCAGGTGGCGAGTTCCATGCTGGTGGTTCAAATATACTCGTCGAACCAAGTGGGCAATATACAGATCCCAACCAGATCGGAGACACCGCGTTTAGTCAATCTCCTGCTGGCGCTCCTGTCTATTTGCGGGATATTGGTAATGTGGTTCCCGGCTATATTGACCCCCCGCAATTCTTGAATTTCTACAATTGGCGGGATAAGGACGGCAATTGGCATAGAGGAAAAGCTATCTCACTCGCCATTCAAATGAGAGACGGCGGACAAATCGCCGATTTTGGCGAAGCAGTTACCGCATCTTTGGCGACCGCCAAACAGCACCTTCCTGAAGATCTTGTTGTTGAACGAATTTCCAATCAACCGGAACAAGTTGCCGAGAATATCGATTTATTTATGACGGCTTTGATAGAGGCTGTGGTGCTTGTGGTCATCATCTCTTTATTGGGTTTCTGGGAATGGCGGTCTGCTCTACTCATGATGCTTTGTATCCCGATAACTCTGGCGATGACTTTTGGTGTCATTGATTTACTCGGAATTCAGTTGCAACAGGTATCAATAGCAACCCTCATAATTGCACTTGGATTGCTTATTGATGATCCTGTCGTAGCTGGCGACGCCATCAAGCGCGGGTTAGCGGCTGGTCAGCCAAGAAGCTTGGCGTCATGGCTTGGTCCGACAAAATTGGCGCAAGCTATTTTATTTGCCACGATAACCAATGTTGTCGCTTATTTACCGTTCTTGCTATTATCCGGCAATACCGGAGCATTTCTCTATAGTTTACCGATTGTAATGGCAGCGGCACTGATCTGTTCCCGCATCGTCTCCATGAGCTTTCTTCCTTTTCTGGGCTACTATTTGCTGCGGCCATTGAAAAAGCGCGAACGGACAATGGAAGAACGTCGGGAAAAAGGTTTTACCGGATTATATTTTCGGCTTGGCAGTTTTCTCATAAACCATCGAAAAAAAGCGCTGGTCACTTCATTTTTGTTCCTCGCCCTCATTATTCCTCTGAAGGACACCTTAAAGACGTCGTTTTTCCCCGATGATGTGCAATATTTATTTTATGCAGACGTCCGTTTGAGAAATGACGCCACAGTTTCCGAAACACAGGAAGTGGTTGTTAAAGCAGAAAAAATTATCCAAGAGGTTGCAAAAGAATTCGGCGTTCAGCTTGGGCCAGATGGCGGTGGTGATCCCCTTGAATCCATAGCAACATTTCTGGGAGGCGGGGCTCCGCGGTTTTGGTTCTCTGTCACACCAAAGCTTCATCAACAGAATTATGCCCAAGTGGTCATGCGCGTAAATGATAAAGATCTAACAGCAAAACTTATTGTTCCGTTGCAAAAAGCTTTAAGCGAGCAGATTTCAGGAGCCATAATTGACGTTCGTCAATTACAAACCAATCCAGTCCCTTATCCAATCGAGATCAGGCTCGCTGCAAAATCTGCCATTCAGTCGGAAGGCCCGGAATCTGAGCAGGAAATTAAAACGCTGCGCCTTTTAGCGGCAGAACTTGTCGGTATCCTCGGAAGCGCACCAAATGCAACAAGAGCCCGAGACGATTGGGGTCCGGAGTCCTTGCGTCTTAAACTCGACATTGATTCCGATCGAGCCTTCCTGGCCGGCGTAACAAATCAGGACATCGCAGCATCATCTTCGGGCGGGCTAAATGGCAATCAGGTAACAACACTTCAGCGTGGTGACAAGAACATTCCTGTTGTAACCATTTTACAGCCTGAAGAACGGGCCCAAATATCTGATTTAGAAAATCTCTACGTATTTTCTTCGCAGACCAGCAATAAAATACCGCTCGAGCAAATCGCGCGTGTTCAGTACGATCTTCATACGGAAAGAGTCCGGCATCTCGAACATTTTCGCAGCGTTAACATTCGAGCCTTTCCGCTTGCGGGCTTTCTCCCCTCAGAGGTTATGGCATTGGTAAACGAGGATCTGGCTAAATTTCAAAACAGCTTGCCTCCTGGATTTGAAATGGAAATCTCAGGTGAACAGGCAAATGCCCAGCATGGTTTCAAGCAACTGACAAAAGTAATGGGGATTTCGACGGCCTTTATTTTCCTCGCGCTGGTTTTCCAGTTTCGCAATGCTGTTAAGCCGTTGATTGTTTTAGCTTCCGTACCCTATGGCGTTATCGGTGCTCTGATTGCACTGGTTGTCACAAAGAGTCCATTCGGCTTTATGGCATTCCTTGGTATTGTCGCTCTGATCGGCGTTATTGTCAGTCATGTCATTGTCTTGTTCGATTTCATAGAGGAAATGCGGGAAAAAGGGGAACCTCTCGAGCTCGCATTGCTCGACGCCGGTATTGTTCGACTTAGACCGGTTTTGATTACAGTCGGGGCAACCGTGTTTGCCTTGGGGCCGCTGGCTCTGCATGGCGGCCCATTATGGCAGCCCTTATGCTTTGCACAAATAGGAGGATTGACTGTCGCGACGTTTACAACCCTTCTTCTGGTCCCAATCATTTATTCAATTTTTGTTCTAGATTTGAAAATTGTTTCCTGGACAAGCTCAGACCCCTCCGCTGCGTGATCAATTTTTCGTGGGCAAATGTTTACGTAAACTTCTAGAACAGCGGTTAAAAAAGCGCTATGTTCGCCTAAGAAATCGCACTTTTGTATTAGATATTTTGCGATTTAGCCCTTTTTTACCACGACCTTGAGTTTGAGTCTGAGACGGAATTTAATTGATGAGGAATATAAGAACGAAAAAGCTTTGTTTGCTTTTCCTCTGTATTTTTTTTAACCAAATGTTCTCTGTAAACACAACTTTCGCAGTTGTGCCCAAGGTTATGAAATGCAGCCATCAACTGCCCCCCGAACATCATATTGCCAAAGTCATTGACCAATGGGCCGCAGAAGTAGAGGCGTTGTCCGGAGAAGAAATTGACGTCCAGGTGTATGGCGCCAGCAGTTTGGAAAAACCTGCTAAAAATGCACAGGCAGTCGCAGCTGGGGATCTCCAGTGCGGTTTTACGCTTAATAGACAATGGGGCGGCGACCTTCCATTAATGGAGGTAACGCTCAACCCCTTTACCTTTGATCACCTAGACAAGCTAAAAAAATGGAACACGTCAGAAGCGGCCGCATTATTGGAGAGTAAACTCCTGTTCAAGGGGCTTAGAAACGTCACATGGCTTTTTTCGAGCTGGCAAACTGTACTCACATCCAGCGGAAATACTCTGTCGAAACCAGCAGATTTTGAGGGAGCCAAGATCCAGGGCATTGGTCCAATAGCGGATGCCAGTTTACGCGCGCTAGGTGCCGTCCCCATGGATGTTTCGGGGGCAAAGGCCTATGAAGCACTGAAAGAAAGAGAAATTGATGTTGGCTTGGCAAATTTCTCGTCGACTATCGCCAACAGCTATTTTTCTTTACAAGATCAGGCCACTGTTCTTCCTCTTTATAGCCAAATATTCCATGGCTATGTTAATTCAGACTGGTATGAAGGTTTATCCGAAAAAAGTAAAAACGCAATAATAGAGGCGGGAATTTCCGCTGCCCTTTGGGCCATAGACGCTTCCGAAATTTCAGCCGCCGCTGCGCCGCAAATATTGGAGGAGAATGGCATGAAGGTCTATACGCCTACGGATACCGAAATTGCAAACCTTAAGGCAAAAATGAAACCGGCATTTGCGACGGCATTTCAGAATGCAACGGGAATTGAAGGCAAATCACTTCTTAAATTGATAAAAGACTTATAAATTCTGTAGAAGAATGAGCTGCCATGCTAGCAGTCTATTCCATCGTAAGCGCTTCAGATAAAAGCGCGGACATCGCCGTTTGTCCACAATCATCCGCTTCAGCCTTTATCTCCTTGAGTCTTTGGATATTTCTTGCATTTTCCCCATTTACTCCGATATCCGCCAGCGAGCGGCCAACTTCAATGTAAAAATCTGACCATCCCAAAGGTTCACGCGCGGTAATTTTCTCCAAAGCATCAGCATATCGGATGACCTCATGCCATTCCTTCTGCAATGCACAGCTCTCTATGGCAAAAGCATAGAAGAAAAAGTAATTATGACTAATCACACTCGATTTTAAGATCCTGTTCCCTTCATCAATCGCCCATTGATGATCCTCTTGCTTCACCGATACTTGTGCTGCAGCTCCTAACGTCCAGGGCCCCATAAATCCCTCTCCCGTTTCACGGCAAATCTTGAAGGCCGCACGGCACGTCTCAATGGCTGCAACTGGATCATTCTCAACATGAAACTGATATCTTGCATGACAGATCATTGAAGCTGGCTGAAAAAGAGCAGAGTCCATTTTTAGTGTTGCCTCGCGACTCTGTTCACCCTGCAGTTTCATCGCTTCAAAATCCCGTTGGCAGAACATAATCTCGAGCAAACACATATGACCGATCAGGCCGGCACGTTTATCTGAGGTCGCAATTGCTTTTTCGATTGCATCCTTCGCCACCTCCACTGCCAAATCAAGATTATTCAGAAACAAAGCTGTCCAGGCGATCATCGGCATGTTGGCAACGGCAATACGCGTAAATTCGTGTTTTTCTGCTAATTCAACACATTGTTTGAAATACTGATGAGCGGTTCGCATGCGACCCGCACCATATGAAGCATCGCCTAAACCACCTAAAGCCCGCGCTTCTCCTTCGAAGGACCCCACTTCTTTCGCGTATTGCAAAGAAATTTTATGCTCCTCCATACATTCCTTAATCATACTCCTGGGGAAAAATATATTTCCCCGTAGAAAATGAATTTCCGCCAAAATTTCAATAAAACGGTTTTTAAGCGCAATTTTCTGTATTTTTGTGAGGCATGTCAGGGCATCATCAGAGCGGCCAACAATTCTTAGTGCTGTTGCCAGGCCAACATGGGCACGACAAAATTGCTCCTCAGTATCATATATTTCCAGCGCTGTTTCGAATGACCTAATCGATTTATCTATTTCACTTAGATGACGGCACAGATCACCCTGCATATATCGAAGTTCAAATCTAATTGTATCGTCACCGGGCAGGACCAATCCGCGCTCAACTAAGGATAGGGCCACGTCCGGCCGAAAAGCGCGTAATTGCAGTTTAGCCGCATCAAGATAGGCCTGTGAAGCCTCCGGATCTTCTGCTTTTTCGAGATGCTCCGCCCTCAAAACAGGGTCTGTCTCCCGAAAAAAAACAGCTGCTCTCTTATGAAATGATAGCCTTCTGGTTTCTATTAACGACGCATACACACCTTCTCGAATTAACGCGTGGGAAAATTGAAATCCGCCAGGGATAGGCTTTATCAACGCGTTCCTAAGTAAATTTTCCGGATCGAAATCAGCTGCGTCTACTAATGCTTCGATAGCGTCAGTGGAAAACCTTTGCCCAAGAATTGATGCCGCTTGCAACGCTTCGCGGTCTGGCATTGTCAAAGTATCCAGTCGGGCTTGAACAATACCTTGTATCGTTCCCGGTATTTGGTCTTTTTCAAGCTCATGCGCGTTACGCAGCAACTGATCGAGGTAAAGAGGATTTCCTTCAGCGCGCGCAATACAAGTTTGAATTAGTTGACTATTCAGATTGGGAAATGCCTTTGCTATTCCAGCGGCTTCCTCCGGATTAAGTGGGGAAAGTTCAACTGTCGTAAAAGAAACGCTGTCAAGTTCCGGGGCTCGCGGTCCGGCAAACGGATCTCCACTATTTCGCACAGTTAGAACCAACAAAACAGGGCAATCCGTCAGCACATGATAGATTTTCGCGACATGTGATAAAATCACTGGATCGGCCCAGTGAATATCTTCAATCTTCAGCATAAGAGGTTTCTTTTGTCCAATCGCCGCTATCATTTGCGCAACAGCTTCTTGCTTACCCAAATTGCGAGCTTCATTGTCCATCGCATCATAAGTGCCACCCAAATCTGCAGGTTGTGGCAAATTAAGGAGATCATTTAGGAAAACACGCTGTGATTCATCGAGAATTCCTTCGAAAATTACGCGCTCTAACGCCTCACGACGCTCCTTCTTACGCCCGCCAGGAATAATCTCCAGTATGTTTCGAAGCAAGGATCGAATGGCATCCTGCCCTTTTGCAGTTCCAAAATCGAGAACCAGTCCGGTATGACAGGCAAAACCTTTTTCTACCGCCAATTTTCCAAATTCATCCGTCAATCTTGTTTTACCTATGCCAGCTTCCCCGCGGACCAGAAATATTTGTCCAGACTGATCTTCAACGCATTGCTCCAGCGCAAGTGAAAATTGGTGTAAGTAACGTCGACGCCCAACAAAAGCATAGGGACTTGCACCTCGGAGGCTGGAAACACGCCCCAATCGCCATACTGAAATCGAAGTGTTCAATCCATCTAGTACCTTTTCACCGAGCAACTCTCCGTGAAATCGGTTACCTAGTGCATTCTTTACGGCGGCGGAGACAAGTGTCTGTCGAGACATAGCGAGATCCGTCAATCTGACAGCCAGATTTACGCTATCTCCCGTAACCGTATATTTTTTAGAGACTGATCCATTCTCATGGCCGGCGACGACTTGTCCCGAAGCAACGCCGATTTTTACTGTAAAAGCGGTTTTAAAAGCCGCAGACATGCGATGAATTTCGAGGGCGGCACGTAATGCTCTTTCTGGATCGTCTGTATGCGCAAGTGGTGCGCCAAAAACAATCATGACGGCGCTTCCAATTCGGCTATCAATTGTTCCCCCGAATTCCGCTCCAACCTTTTCGATACATTCAAAACAACTGTCTAGAAGTTGATGAAATTGTGTTCCAGCACCCTCAGATACAGGTAATTTGGTTTCATCAATCTGCGCATATAAAATCGTCACCTGCCGATGAATGAGCTGAAGATCGAAAGATCGCCCTTCGTCCCTATTTTGTGCTGCGACATACTGGGCAATGGATGACATCATTTTTCGCCTGCTACCCAAAGACACGCCAAGCTCAGATAAATCATTATCCGTCAAGAAAGGAAGTGCCGCCATATCAACCTCATTTTCCAAAAAGGCATCTATATACTTTTCAAATCCTTCTCTGTGCAGCCAGCTGCGGATGTCATCTGCCATTTGCTTTATACCTTGCAAGTAATTCTCTCCAATACACATGATTTTTAAGAGAATTAATTTCAATCATTATCGTGTTTCAACTTTGTCCCAATTGTTTCAAGGTTTCTCCAGATTGCCTGCGCGTCATATTTCAATATGACGTTCACATTACTTCTGGGGCGCACCTGCCGTAAAGTTTGGGTCGCGAATGTCGCGTTTTTTCGCGTCCATATCGGCCATTTCAGATAAGGCCCGCGGATCGACCATCAGATCACAAAATAATGTTCTCTCGTCCGCCAAACCTTTATCAATTGGGGTGCTTGCAGCATCCCGAATAAGTTTTTTGATATGAGAGAATGCCCGCGGAGACCTGCTTGCGAGCGCCAGGGCGACTTCCATTGCCTTGGCAACAACATCGCCTTTCACGCAAAAAGCGGCAAGACCAATTTCCTTAGCTTCACGAGGGCTCATTGTTCGCCCGAGAAGCGCCAACTCCAAAGCTCTTGACTCACCGATTAATCGAGGAAGCCGCTGAGTGCCGCCAGCTCCGGGCAAAATGCCCAGGTTTATTTCAGGTAATCCAAGGTCATAGGGGCCCTCTTTCACAAGCCGAATATCACAGGCCAGCGCGAGCTCAAACCCACCGCCCATGGCACTTCCGTTTATCGCCGCAATAAACGCCTTTGGCATTTCCTCCATACGCCGAAAACATCTATGTAAGATGGCTTCTGGAACAGGACGGGCTGGGTCAAATGTCATGTCTTTTTCAGCCATGGATCGACTCCGTTTATACAGCAAAGACACATCATAATGACGGATAAAAACATCTTCCGAGCCGCCGGTAAACACGACAGAACGGATATTGTCATCTTTTTCTACGTCATTCAGAAAAGCCTCGAGTTCAATTTCCGTCTGCCCGTCCATATACCCATGCGGTGGATTATGGAATTTCACCAAAGCAACATGACCCTTTTTTTCAATAGACATTTGCGCCATTATTTTATTCTCCTGTTACGATGTCATGTACTTCATTTAGCCATACGGGCGACCGCGAGAGATCAATAAATCTTCTTTCGTCCTCGAGCAAAATCCGGCCTGCTTCACGGCCGGCTACCGATGCGGAGGCGGCTTCAAAGTCCGCCCGGCTACGCCACCACATCTCCGCAATTCCATCATAAGCTTGAGGTGCACCACGTACTGTTGCAAGGGCTTTCCCCATCTCCGAGGGCTGGCGATGTAACTGAGAATATTTCCAAGTACCCAAAGCTTTCTTGAAGGAGCGAACAAGCGGGCCATGACTATTGAGCCAATAATCGTAGAAATCTTCCGCTGTCCAATCCGCCCGTTTACAAAGGCAAAATGTAAGTTTGATCGGTATGAGACCCGGCATATTTACTCACCTCCTGATATGTTGGGCTCGGTGAGGAGTATCTTTCCTGATCTATGCGGCTTTGCCGCATGGGCAACCGCCTGTTTCACGTTATCAAGAGAATATTTGGCTTCTATGGCACCGGAAATTAGACCCTCCGTGACAAGAGGTATGAGTTCGCCATACATGGACAGAATGTCATCACGCGTCGCCGTTTTAAACCAGTCCGCCAGCCAGAAACCCTTCAGTTCAATGCGCCGGAAGACCAGATCAAAAGGATCCACTTCACAGGGCTCATCACTCAACAAACCATAATTCACGATATGACCTCCATCCGCGAGGCATTTTGCAAGTTGGTTGCTTGCATATCCACCCACCGCATCCAGCGCAAGCTTTGGAAGCGCGCCTCCAGTATGAAGCCTCATTTCCATACCCAATTTGCCGGGATCAGTCTTTTCATCAGCAACTAATATAACATCAGCACCGTCCGCTTTGAGCATTTCAATAACGTTATCCCGCCGCACAACAGCAATAACATTTAGTTTTTTCCGCTTGGCCAGTTTAATAACAAATCGGCCCACCGCTGAATTACTTGCGTTCTGTATGATCCAATCGCCTTTTTCGAGAGTAACCATTGATGTAAGCATAACTTCGGCAGTGGCTGGATTTGCCTTAATCATCGCAGCCTGATCAATATCAATTCCCTTAGGTAGCGGAATAACGGTATTTTCTCGGCACATCATGTTTTCCCGCCATGCACCTCCGCCAAGAGGTAACACCAAATCCCCAACAGCCAACTTCTTGACTGCCGGACCAATTTCAATAACACGGCCAACTCCTTCAGCACCGGGTATATTTGGAAGCTCGGGTTTGATGCCGTAATCTCCCTCTATTGTCAAAATATCTGCTGGATTGATGGACATAACCAGCATTTTAACCAGCAGCTGGTCCCCATCAGGAGGCGGTAAATCAGGCCTTTCAACGAGCTCAATCATGTCGGCGGCCGGTCCAAATTTGCGAAACTGAGCGATCTTGACCATTTATTTCTCCCTTTATAATTTTTTTTGTCCAATTGCTCTTGGAAATATCTGAAGATCCGGTGGGCTATTTCTGAGGGACACTCTTTTGCAGGCTAATACCTAATTGACTGTTGCAATTGACACTGCAGCAGCTTCTATCTTATTTCACGGACGCGTTTGTAATCCTGCTGCAAACCCCTTTCTTGAGAATATTACTGCCACCGCGGCCAGTAATAATATGGGCCGAAGTTCCGGTTTTGGTCTATCAACGGCGCGGTTGATTTGAATTCTTAATGCCTAAGTATTTTTCCCCAACGATCCTAAACTATATTCCCTCGCCGACAATTGGCAACAACCTTGAGATTTCATTAACCATGTCTGGGATAAAATATGAGTAAGATATATAATCGTTATGCAACGGTTTATTGCTGGTTATCGCCGTCGGGACATGGCGATTTGAGGAGATTTTGGTAAATGGACAAGAATTGGACCGCATTGGAGGTCTACCACGAGCAGAAGAAGTCGTCGCGGATATCCGATTTATTCGATCAGGATCCGATGCGCTTTGACACCTTTTCCGTTACGCTCGAGGATATATTGATGGATTTCTCGAAAACCACGATTGATCCAATTTCACGCGATCTTCTGGTTGACCTAGCGCACACCGCCAAGATTGAGAAGAAAAGGGATGATATGTTCGCCGGTCTGAAAATAAACCAGACTGAAGACCGGGCCGTTTTGCATTCGGCGCTTCGTAATTTAAAGGGAAAGCCTGTTTACGTTGACGGCATAGATATCATGCCAGACGTGCTTTCGAAATTTGAGTCCACGAAAAAATTCGCCCGCGCTGTTAGAGGCGGGGAAATTTTAGCATCCGACGGCGCTCCTTTCACCGATATTGTGAACATCGGTATTGGCGGCTCTGATTTGGGCCCGGCAATGGTAACACTCGCTTTGGCGCCCTATCAACACGGTCCTCGCTGTCATTTCGTCTCCAATGTTGATGGCGCGCAAATCAACGATGTCCTGGGCCTTCTGGACCCTGAACGGACACTTTTCATTATCGCGTCGAAAACTTTCACGACCATCGAAACCATGACAAACGCTCATACGGCAAAAAAATGGGCACATGCCGCGATTGGTGAAAATGCCAAGCATCATTTTGCTGCAGTTTCAACGTCGCTCGAAAAAACAACAGCTTTTGGCATTAACCCAGAATATGTCTTTGGTTTTGAAGATTGGGTTGGCGGTCGTTATTCCGTATGGGGACCGATTGGCCTGAGTGTTATGCTTGCCATTGGTCCAGAAGCCTTCACGGAATTTCTTCTGGGCGCGCAGGATATGGACACCCATTTTCAAACAGCTTCTCTTCAACAGAATATGCCAGTCATGCTCGCGCTGGTCGGAATTTGGCATAATAACATTTGTGGATATGGCAGTCGGGCGATTTTGCCCTATGACCAACGTCTGGCGCAATTACCGGCCTATCTGCAGCAGCTTGATATGGAAAGCAACGGAAAGCGCGTTGATGTAGACGGCAAGTTAATATCCAGAAATACCGGCCCTATTATTTGGGGTGAACCGGGGACAAATGGTCAACACGCTTTCTATCAGTTACTGCATCAGGGAACACGGATTGTTCCTTGCGAGTTTTTGATAGCGGCGCAATCTCATGAAACTGATCTCAATGCGCATCATCAATTACTTCTTGCTAATTGCCTGGCTCAGTCAGAAGCCTTAATGAGCGGGCGTAGTCACGAAGAAGCGAAATCCATCCTGCACGAAAAAGGTGTCACTGCGAAATTAGACGCGGAGGCAGCTCATAGAACCTTCCCAGGTAACCGCCCTTCGGTTACCTTGTTGTACAAGAAACTCACTCCTCGTACATTAGGCAGGATCATTGCTTTATATGAACACAGGGTATTCGTAGAAGGTGCCATCTGGGGTCTCAATTCATTTGATCAATGGGGCGTGGAGCTCGGAAAAGAACTCGCGTCGGACCTTCTGCATCTTATTGAGGCGGGCGAGGACTTAGACGAAAAGAACGGCTCTACAGGCGGGCTTCTAAGAGCTGTCGCAAAATTACGCCTGTAATAGTCATTTTCTAATCAAGTAAATGGCAAGATGCGAGATGCCCGTTCCCGCGATCAACAAGGGGCGGCTCTTCATGATGGCATTTGTCCAAAGCAACAGGACATCTTCCGGCAAACCGGCAGCCTTTTGGAAGATTAATAGGGCTTGGCGGATCTCCCATAAGCCGGATACGTTCTTCGCTACCATCTCGCGCCCGGGCTTTAGGAACGGCAGAAAGCAGCGCTTTCGTATAAGGGTGTTGCGGATTTTTAAAGAGAGAGATTCGATCTGCCTGTTCGACAATTTGCCCCAGATACATCACCGCAACATGATCACACAGATGCTGCACAACACCTAAGTCATGACTGATGAATAGATAGGTTAGACCAAGATCTTCCTGTAATTTTCGCATCAGATTAAGAATTTGCGCCTGCACGGCAACGTCGAGTGCGGAAACAGGCTCATCACAGACAATCAGATCCGGTTTGGTGGACAAGGCTCTGGCCAGCCCGACGCGCTGCCGTTGTCCGCCTGAAAATTGATGTGGAAAAAGATTTGTAAGCTCTGGGCGTAAACCCACTTGCACAAACAAGTCGCGGACCATTTGATCCCGTTCAGATTCCTCGCCAATATCCATGAGATCAAGGGGTTCACGAACAATCTCGCCGACACGCTGGCGCGGGTCCAATGAAGAATAGGGATCCTGAAAAATCATTTGGAAGCGCCGGCGGGATTTTCTGAGATCCTCTTTTTCAAGAGAACTGATTTCCAAATCGTCAAGACGGATATCTCCCGCCGTAATTGGCACCAGTCGTAATACCGCAAGCGCCGTTGTCGTTTTACCGGATCCGCTCTCACCAACGATCCCCAGTGTTTTTCCCTTCGGCACCGAAAAGCTTACGCCATCGACCGCATGAACGATCATGCTTTTCTTGAACAGTTTTTTTCCGCCGAAATGGACTTTCAAATCCCGGACTTCGAGAAGGGCATCTTCACTCATACCGCCACCACATATTTGACATTGTAACAGGCAACAGAATGTCCCTCTGCTATTGCTTCTATGAGAGGTTGTTCCTCTTCGCATACAGGCGTTTTATATGCGCATCTGTCGGCGAAGGCACACCCCTTACCCAAATCTGTCAAAGACGGAACGACGCCTTTGATCTCGCTTAAATAAGGCCGTATTTCACTGGGGTCTTCTTCTAGATGCGGAACGCAGGCAATCAGGCCGCGAGTATAGGGATGTTGAGGGTTGGTTAGAATTTCATTGGTCGGACCTGATTCAATAATATGCCCTGCGTACATGACTGCTACACGATCTGCCAGCTCTGCAATAGCGCCCATATCATGGGTTATCATGATAATCGCCGTGCCTGTGTCTTTTTGCAGATCTTTAAGAAGGTCAAAAATTTGGGCTTGCACTGTTACGTCCAGCGCGGTGGTAGGCTCATCTGCAATCAAGACGCGTGGATGGCACGACAAAGCCATTGCGATCATCACGCGCTGCCGCATCCCGCCGGACAATTCGTGGGGGTAGCTGCTCGCCCGCATTTCAGGTTCCGGAATGCCGACTTTCGTCAGCATCTCAACGGCCCGCTGCCAGGCTTGTGCTTTCGTTACATTCTCATGGAGCAGAACACATTCTGCGATTTGGTCCCCGACTTTGAAAACGGGGTTCAGGGAGGTCATGGGCTCCTGAAAAATCATGGAAATAATGCCGCCGCGGATTTCTCGCATGCGTTTACCGGATGCCGTCGTAAGTTCCTCCCCTTCAAGAGAAATCGAACCACCGGTGACGTTGCCAGGCGGGCTTGGAACCAATCCCATTACCGAAAGCGCTGTCATACTTTTACCGCACCCGGATTCGCCGACAATACCGAGTATTTCGCCGTTCATCAATTCAAGTGAAACATGATTGAGAACCCGTGCGTTCCCTGCGCGTGTCTTGAAATCGACCACTAAATCTTTAATCGTTAACATCGCTGCCATTACCGTTCCCTCAATTTCGGGTTAAAGGCATCGTTCAAACCGTCGCCCACCAGACTGAAGCTGAGGACGGTCAGGAAAATCATGAAACCCGGGAAGGTCACGGACCACCAGGCATCCAGAATATACTCGCGCCCCGCCCCGATCATCAGACCCCAGCTGAAAACGTTCGGATCCCCCAAACCGAGGAAGCTCAATCCCGCCTCAAATAATATGGCAATACCTATTGTGAGGGTGGCAGAAACGATCAGTGGCGCCAGCGCATTGGGCAGGATAACCCGCCACATGATGCGACTATTTTTCGCTCCCACGGATCGGGCGGCGTTGACATACTCAAGACTTCGAATGCGAAAGAATTCCGCCCGCGTCAACCGTGCAGTGGTCGGCCAACTGACAATGCCGATGGCAAAGGACACCACATATATTGTCGGTGTGAAAAGCGTAACCAACACCATGGCAAACAACAAGGCAGGAAGGACCTGGAAAAATTCGGTGACGCGCATCAAGGCTTCATCTACTGCACCCCGGTAAAATCCAGCGAATGCTCCAACCAATATCCCAATGGTCACCGTAATAAACCCGGCGGCCAACCCGACAAACAACGTCGCGGATCCGCCATGGATTAGGCCCGCCAGCATGTCACGTCCCAAATAATCGGTCCCCAAGGGGGCCACTTCTGTTTGTCCCGGCGCGGTCAACGGTGCCCAGACAATTTCAAAGGGGTCAACTGGATATAAAAACGGTCCCACATAGGTAAACAGGACCACGATTATGAGAAGGATAAGTCCCAGCATGCCCGCCCAGCTTTGCCGGAAAGCGCGGATGGCCTCCCGGAAGGGGCTTTGTGCCTGAACCACATCAGATATATCGGAAGCCGTCACTTTATCCTCCTGTCCGAATGCGCGGATCAACAAGTCGATACACGAAATCAGTTACCAGGTTAGCCAAAATCACCAGGACAGATGAGAAGAATAATATTCCCAAAACGGTCGGATAGTCACGGGCCAGGATTGAATCAAACGCCAAAGTACCGAGGCCTGGCCAACTAAATACAGTTTCAACTAGAACAGCACCCGAAATAATGCTGCCAAACTGCAATCCGGCGATAGTCACAACCGGCAAAACAGCATTGCGTAGCGCGTGGTGACCATAAACTTTGGTTTCTGCAACCCCTTTTGCCCGGGCAGTACGAATATAGTCGGAACTCAGGATTTCGAGCATGCTGGCGCGTGTCAGCCGAGCATATTGAGCAAGATAAACAATGCCAAGCGTTAATGAAGGGAGAACCAGATGATGCATGACATCCAGGATATAGCCGAAAAATCCGGTATCCTTGGTAATGTCAAACATATTGGATATGGGGAAAATCGGATAGACCCAGGCGAACAGGATAACCAACATGAGGCCCGTCCAAAAAATCGGTGCAGAATAGCCAATTACAGACACTAGAGTGACCAGCCCGCTGACAATTCCTTTTGGCTTGTGAGAAGCGAGCACCCCAAGCGAAGTTCCGACAAAAATCGCAAAAAGCAAGGCTGTCGTCACCAGTAAAATGGTGGCGCCTGCGCGTCCTAAAACAAGATCAAGAACAGGGGCATTGTAGAAAAAGGATTGTCCTAAATCCCCTTGTAATGCGCGGCCCAAATAAACCCCAAGCTGGACGTAAATTGGCTTGTCCAGGCCATAGGTTTTGCGGATATCCGCCATCATTTCCTCGGTAGCACCGCCCATTTCCCCCGCGATTACGTCAGCAGGATCTCCGGGAGCCGCGTGGATCAGGAAGAAATTAAGAACAAGGACTGCAAGGATCAGAAGAAATGCGTGTAATAGTCGGCGGGCTACCATCATGACCATATTCATGATGGCAATACCCGCCGATTTTTCAGGTGAACTAACGTCATCTTATTTCAGGAAGACTTCATCCATCGGTGCCATGGCGCCCCAGATCGTCATCGGAGGGTTGCCAACTTTTTTGCTGTAAGCTGTATGATACGGCAGGATATTGAGGTAAGCGATCGGTGCTTCATCAACAATAATTTCCTGAGCCTGATTATACAGTGCAATCCGCTTGGCTTGATCCAACTCGGATCCAGCTTGCAGCAGCAAGGCATCAACTTCCTCGTTACAATAGCTCTGGGTATTGGACCAGATCACACCTTTTTTGATATTGTCGCAAAGATAAGTGCGATGCACACCGATAACCGGATCGCCCCAGTTAAACACAATGTCCATACTCATATCGAAATCATGGCCACTGACTCGTTTCGCCCATGTTGGAAAATCGGGAGACGCCCGTAAATCAACGGCGATACCGGCCTTTTTAAGCTGAGGCTTAAGATATTCTGCAACACCCTTTTGCAATTCCGAACCATTAGGAATGTAATCAACCTTCAGTTTGAAACGCATGTCATCGGCACCGCGCGGGAAACCTGCCTCATCTAACAAAGCGTTGGCCTTGTCCAGATCGAGATCATATTTTTCCGCATTCGCTGCATAAAACGGGCTACCCGGCACGATGGGCCCGGTTGCCGCTTTGGATGTACCGCCCAGAAGAGCGTTGACAACAAAGTTACGGTCGATGGCATAGGCAATTGCCTGACGTACTTTTTTGTTCTTTAAATACTCGTTCTTCGTATTGAATTCCAACCAGTTAACCGGCCCAACAGCTTCGTAGCCCCTGTCCGTTACAATCACATTGTCGCTTTTCTTCAGCCTAGCGATATCTTTCGACGTCCCGAGGAATGGGTACATGGTGACTTCGCCTTTATCGGTGGCGAGCGCCAAACTTGTGGGGTCTTTGTAGTTCTTGATAATGATCTTATCGAGATAGGGGCGGCCTTCAATAAAGTAGTCCGGGTTCTTTTCCAGAATAATGTACTCACCAGGCTTAAATTCTGAGAACTTGAACGGTCCAGAGCCGACGGGCGCACTATTGGCTGGATGAGTTTTGGCATCCTGACCGTCACCATATACATGCTTTGGTATAATCGGCAGTAACGCACTCGACATTGCCAGAAAAGCCGCCGGATGTGGTTTGTCAAAATTGATCACCGCAGTATTCGCATCAGGTGTATCGACGCCAGTCACGGGCGCAAACATGGATTTAAAGGGATGGTTATCTTTCACCGTTTGCAGGGAAAACGCGACATCTTCAGATGTTACAGGCTTGCCATCATGGAATTTGGCGTTTTTCCGAAGATTGAGAGTAATACTTTTGCCATCATCGGAAACAGACCAGCTTTCCGCCAGATAAGGTTGCGGTTGCCAATTTTCATCAAATCGCAAGGGCGTTGCAAAAATTTGTGTTCCGGGAACTGCGGTCGCAATACCAGACTGAACCGCAGGGTTTAGATGCCGTGCCTTCTGAGTCGTGCCAATTACGAGTGTTCCGCCGTTTTTACCTTCTTCGGCTTGGGCTAGCGTGCCGCTACCAACCGTTGCGATCATGGCTGCCGCAGCCGCCATAATTCCAAACTTCTTCATCCCTGCCTCCTGTTACAATGAATTTTTTTGTATTTCGTTTTGTAAATTTACGCTAAATCAACGGGTATCATTCGTAAAATATATTTTTACGGTTTTATTAGTACATTTTTTAGATGATAGGCCCGTTTTCGCCCTCCGGCAAAGTCGCCATATTAAAAGCCCCGCTATCGCGCAGCCGAATACAGGTGTCGATTACAACGTGATCCACAGCGCTTAAATAGGCGTCTATGCGACGCAGAATACCATATTCGACAGCCCGGTATCCCGATGTCATGGGAATTCGGACAATATCGCCAACTGTATATTGCTGTTTCTGCAAGGGTCGCAGATTAAAGACCGAAAATCCCATACCCGCTGCCACCATGCTGCGGACCATTTCTGATGTTTGAGAGGAATAGGCGACCTTTGGCGTCAAATTATCCTGGCTGAACAGGCCAAACATATATTCACGGGTTTGGTCCAGATCCAAAAGAACCATGGGCTCATTGCTCACATCTTTTAGGGACAATGTGGTCCGGTTTGCTAAAGGATGATCGTGGGGCAGCACGATATGCGGAGGTGCCGTAAACAGCGGTATAAAAGAAATGCTGGCATCCAGATAAGTATTCGCCCCCACAACAAGATCAATCTCGTTATCAATAATCTGGCGCATATTCTTCACCGAATCGCCTTCCGTTAGATGGATCGAGATACCTGGATGATTATCCGCAACGGACTTCGTGATCAGGGGCAGTACAATAGGTGCTGCCGGGGTGAAGCAGCCTAATCGGATTGCACCGTTAATGGCTTTTGCCTGTTCGTCAACAGCCTCTTCAAAAGTGACGTGAGCTTTGAGAAGCTGGCGGGCATTGGACAGAAAACCATGGCCGAACTGCGTAATCGAGATACCTTTTGACGGCAATCTGGAGAATATTTTCTTCTGACTCTGCTCCTCAATTACATCAATGGCGGAGGATATGGAAGAAGGCGAAATATTCAAAGATTTTGCCGCGCCGGTTATGGATTTATGACGGGCAGCGACGTCAATATATTTTAATTGCTTAAGCGTATATCGCATCCATTCCTCTGTTTTTTGTAAGAATAACCGCAGAATAAACTATTTTTCAGAGGTTAATGCGCCCCTTAAACTCTGTCCAACAAAAAACGTCTAAAAAGGGAAGATCACGTTGTCGACACTTACCGTTTTCAAAGCAAAAAAAATCATCACTATGAATCCAGCCAATCCAGTAGCGACGCATGTCGCTGTCCAGGAAGGAAAAATCCTCGCGGCAGGTACAGAAGCTGAAATAGTGGGTTGGGGAGAACATATTCTTGACGAGACCTTTGCTGAAAAGATAATTATGCCTGGCTTTATCGAAGGGCATTGCCATTTGATGGCAGGCGGAATTTGGCAATTTATTTACCTGGGCTACCAGGATCGCGTTGATCCTGATGGCAAGCATTGGCCCGGCGTAAAAACTCTGGACGATGTTCTGGCGCGGCTGAAAGAGGCCGAGGCAAATCTCAAAGAAGATGAACCGCTTGTTGCCTGGGGGTTTGATCCTATTTTTCTTATGGATCGCCGGCTCGATAAAAATGATCTGGATTCGGTAAGTAATACCCGTTCTGTTGCAGTTGTTCATTCAAACTTTCATCTGATGACCGTAAATTCCGCTGCCCTGAAACTTGCCAATTATGTTGCGGATATGGGTGTCGATGGAATTGCTCTTGGCGACGATGGTACCCCAAATGGCGAACTTCAGGAAATGGCCGCCATGTTCCCGATTATGCGGCGGTTGAACATAAACCTACGGGAGCTCGGTCGATCAGCGGGCAGTATCACGGATTTCGGAAAAGTCTGTAATCGTGTCGGCGTTACAACGGCGGCTGATTTAATCAACGACCTCCCCGATGAAGATGTGGCCGTAATGACCGATCTTACAGATGCCAAAGAATATCCCATTCGGCTCCTCTCCATGCTCAACGGTCTGGCGCAGACCGCCGACGAAACCCGCGAACGGGCGCTGGAGTTGGCCATGAAAAGTACGGACAAATTGCGCTTGGGAGGAGTTAAAATTGTTACTGACGGTTCCATCCAGGGATTTACCGCGCGCGTCCGTTGGCCGGGTCACTATAATGGAGCGCCAAATGGCATCTGGAACATCGTGCCGGAGCAACTAAACGAACTGGTCAGCGTTCTCAATGAGGCAGGTGTGCAAATGCATATTCACACCAACGGCGATGAAGCAATAGAAGCGGCACTGGATGCTCTTGAAATAGCGAAAACAAAAAATAACAGGCCGGATTTGCGGCATGTATTGCAGCATTGCCAGATGGCGGACAGAGCCCAATTTCGTAAGATGAGTCGGCTTGGTGTCTGTGCCAATCTATTTTCAAATCATCTCTACTATTTCGGTGACAAGCATTATGAACTGACCATAGGTCCTGAAAGGGCCTTGCGCATGGATGCCTGTCAGTCGGCTATCGACTATGACGTCACGTTCACCATACATTCCGATGCGCCGGTGACGCCAATGGCACCCCTGTTCACCGCTTGGTGCGCTGTGAACAGGCTGACGGAAAGCGGCCGGGTTCTTGGTGAGTATGAAAAAATTACTGTCGAAGAAGCTCTGGAAGCCATCACCCTTGGCGCAGCCAGCACTCTGCAAATGGATCACGAAGTTGGTTCAATTGAAGTCGGAAAATGGGCTGATTTTGCTGTCCTCGAGGATGATCCGCTAAACGTTAGTCCGGAAAATCTCAAAGATGTCCGCGTTTGGGGTACGGTCCTTTCCGGAGATTTGTTCAAGATACCATGACGACCCGGGAAACTCCGCTGCCCCTGACCGTTCTTTCAGGTTTTCTGGGAGCAGGTAAAACAACGCTGGTTAATCACTTGCTACGGCATGCCAATGGTCAGAAGATACTGGTTCTAGTCAATGATTTTGGCAATCTTCCGATTGACAGAGATTTGATTGAGGCCGAGAACGGCAATTTGCTGACATTGGCAAATGGATGTGCCTGTTGCAGTATGGGCGGCGACCTGTTTGAGGCCTTCGTCACGGCTCTGGAGTTCCACCCCCCACCTGACCAGCTTCTGATTGAAGCCAGCGGTGTTGCCGAGCCTGCCCGCATCGCGAATTATGCCAGGGCGGAGCCCGACCTGCGTCTCAACGCTATTGTCACGGTTGTCGACGGTGAGAATTTTTTGTCTTCGGATCGGGATCATCGTGTGGAGCATGTGGTCGAAGAACAGATATCGAGCGCTCATCTCCTTCTCCTCAACAAGTGCGACAAGATAAATGACACCCAAAAAGAGGAAGTTCATAGGCAATTGCAACAACTCAACCCTTTTACCTCTGTCATTGAGATGGTCAACGGCCAAGTTCCCACAGATCTTGTTTTTGACATGGACACAACCTCCAGATCATCCCGGGATGTGGCAGTCGATCTTCACGATCATGGTGATATTTTCGAAAGTTGGTCATATCAGACCGACCAAGCATTTCAACTAACCGACTTGAGGAACATCCTCGAAAATCTGCCCCCGACAATATTACGATTTAAAGGTATTTTTTTAGCAAAACCCGACTTGGAACGCTGGACAATACATAAAGTTGGGTCGCTTATTGATGTTGCGCGGTATACTGGGGCCGCCTCACCGCGGCAACGATCCAAGTTCGTTGCGATTGCTACCAAAGACTCAGGTATTGAGACTTTACTTGATATGGCATTCTCTGATCTCGTGGCTTGAAGCAGGAAGGTTCACTTGGTTTTTTTCCTCGCGGTGAGGGAGAATACCTTGTTGAGAAAATCACTATATTTAGTCGGCATGAGCCGCTGCAAGCAATCAAGTAGCCGTGCATCACTTCCGATAAGAATCCGGCGTTTGTTCTTACGGACGCCATCAAGAATAACCTCGGCAGCTTGTTCCGACGTTGTCCGCGCGATTGCGTCAAAGCTATTGGAAAATTCCTCGGCAGTTTGGCTACCTAAAAACGACCGCTTAAATCGGGCGTTTTTGGCAATATCTGTTAATATTCCGCCTGGATGAACGCAAGAAACTCCAACACCTTTACCGCGCACTTCCTGACCCAACGATTCCGTAAATCCGCGTACCGCAAATTTACTGGCATGGTACGCACTTTGTCCGGGGACCGTCACCAGCCCAAAAAGGCTTGAAATATTAATAATATGCCCCTGGCGACGCCTCAATAAATGCGGCAGGAAAGCTTTGCTGCCATGCACAACTCCCCAAAAATTGACATTCATGACCCAATAGAAATCATCATATGTCATGGTATTGATGTTATCGACCACGGTAACACCGGCATTGTTGAACACCAGATCAATGTTCTCAAATTCTTCAATAGACGCTGCTGCCCAGGCTTCAACAGCCTCACGACTACTGACATCTAATTGCGTCGTGATGCATTTAACAGGCTGGTTCCCGATCAGCGCTGCTGTTTCCGCCAAGCCGTCTTCCGAAATATCGCTCAACGCAAGGTTACAGCCACTGCTTGCCAATTTGCACACCAAAGCACGGCCTATACCCGAACCTGCACCAGTAATGGCCGCCGTTTTTTCTGAAAAATCCATGATTTCTTCCCGCTAAATGACCGCTTTATTCTGCCGCTAATTCCTTTTGGGTTTCTGACCCTTGATAATGGCGTTTAAAAAATCCAGCTAAATCATCAATCATGGTACTAACCTGAGGAAAAACGCCCGACATGGTTATGAAGCCATGGTACAGGTCTTTATATTCTTGGAAGGAAACCTCGACATCGAGATCACCTAGTATTTCCGCAATCTCGTATCCATCGTCCCGCAACGGATCGAAACCACATGTCAAAATCCAGGTCGGCGGCATTCTACCCTTTTCCGCGGTCTCCATATAATCAAACCCGGGATGACTGTAATCTATACCGTCTGGCAGAAAATGATCCTTGAACCAATCCAGCAACTCGTTTGTAAGAACGATTTTTTCGCCTCCCAACAGTTTACGTGAGTTCGTTTTCACTTCCGAGGCTAAGGGGGGATATATAAGGCCCATGGCAACCGGTAGGTTCGCATCGGACAAACGTGACGCTTTTGCGGACACCACCAATGCCAAACCCGCACCGGCGCTATCCCCTGCAACCGCAACCTTCGTAGGATCAATATGCAGGTCATTGTAATGCACCTGCAGCCAATTCCAGCTTTCAACGGCATCCTCCAATGCTGCCGGATACTTGCCTTCTGGCGCTAATCGGTAGTCAACTGACAAAACATCACATTGACTTTGAACCGCTAATTTGCGGCAGAATTTATCGTAACTTTCAATGCCGCCAATTATAAATCCGCCGCCATGAAAATACATAATACAGGGGCGCTTCTCCATCGACGTATCTTGAGAATACTGACGTGCCCGGATTGACCGTTCGGCTAAAGCCATATCAATATCAACAACCTTGGTGACGGGAACTACCGCACCATCAAACAGGTCCACTGACTTGTCGAATCCTTCACGTACCAGCTTAGGTGTCCAGTATTTTTGCGGAGCTGTTAGGCTATCTAATAACGTGATCAATCCTTGAGCACGCGGATTAAGTGCCTGCCCATTCACAATCAGTGAACGGTCACCAATCTTTTGGCGCCAGTAAGCATCGCTTGAATTCAATAGTTTATTTCTTGTTGAAAAGAATGTCGCATAGGCTGCAGCCATTCTAAGGAAATTTCGCGTTTTCTGCCACCCTTCACTCTGATTTTCAACATTTACGTTATCGTTTTCGACGCAATATGGAAATCCGTTTTATTGAGCCGACGTTTCTGCTGTTTAAAACGACGTGCAGTATGCGGATATAGCGTTTCAATACGACCAGCTTCATCCTTATACCAGCTTTTGCAGTCTGTCGCCCAGACTGTTTGCGAAAGATCTTTCTGCATCATCCGATTGTGAGATAGTGTCGCCTCTTCAGTGGGTTCAATGAGTTTACGACGGCCTGCCTCCTTTAAGCATCTCATAATAAACCCAATTTGCGATTCTATCATGAACACAATGGAGGTAGATCCGACCCCGGTATTAGGCCCTGTCACGAAATAAGCATTTGGAAAGCCCGGAACCATTGCACCATGATACGCGGACACTTCATCCGCCCAGAGTTTCCGCAAGGATCGCCCGTCGCGGCCAACAAGATCAATAGACGCCATTTGCTTTTTCAAGTTAAAACCAGTCGCCATGACGATGATATCCGCTTCATGGTGAAAACCGGTATCATCTATCACGGTTTTCTGTGTGATTTCTTTGATGCCCTCGGTAACTACAGACACGTTGTCCCGTGTGAGGGCTGGATAAAAATCATCTGAAATTAAAATGCGCTTACAACCGAGTTCATAACTCGGTGTCAATTTTTGATGTAATCCGGGATCTTTGATCACCGTCTTCATATAGTCATCGATAAATCGCGTTACACGTGGACGCATCCAGGAACTTCGCTTGAATAGGGGTGCCAGTAACAGATCAAAACGCCAAAAAATCTTCCAACGAAGCATTTTTAGACGAAAGGAAGACTTGCGAAACGCGTCTTTCTCCGCTTGCGTATAGGCCCGATCCTTTCGCGGCGCGATGTAATTTGGGGTTCTTTGAAACATGACGACATTCTCGGCTATTTCCGCAAGTTTCGGAACGGCTTGAATAGCACTCGCAGCACTTCCGATAACTATAATTTTCTTATTATTCAAATCAACATCATGACGCCATTTTGCCGTATGAAAAACAGGCCCCTCAAAATTTTCCAATCCTGTAATTTCCGGGACAGACGGAGTATTAAGCCCCCCTGAACCAATGACAAGATGCCGGGCGCTATAGGCGCGACCATCAGGCAGGTGAACAGACCAAATTTGGTTTTGGTCATTAAAAACAACTTGCTCAACACCGCTATCAAATTGGATATATGGCGTAACGCCAAAATCATCAGCGCATTTCTTTATATAAGCCTGGATCTCCGGTTGCGGCGAATATACGCGGGACCAATCTGGATTGGGAGCGAAAGAAAAACAGTAAAAATGAGAAGGAACATCGCAAACCGCGCCAGGATAAGAGTTTTTATACCAGGTACCACCAATACCTTTTTCTTTTTCCAGAATGACAAAATCCGTAATACCGGCCTCAAGCAATTTTACGCCCATGCAAACGCCCGAAAATCCGGCACCGATAACCAAAACGTCTAAAATTTCTGTGCCAGAACTTGTTGGCGTTTCACCGGAGGCCTGCATTGAACCACTTCTATATTTTCTAAAGCTTCTTACGCTGCCAAGAATATATTGGCCGCAATTTCGAAGATCGATATTTTCAGAAAAGGAATTCCTAGGCAATGGTTGTAAAAAAACCACACAGGTGATTTTAATCTACAAATCAATCACTAGACGTGGGCCCAAGAAGCATATTCTCGGCGGTCTTCAGTAATTCATTCATCATGTCATCACCCTCCCAAAAGGGGGTATCGAGTCCAGGCACCGCTTTCGCTCGTTCGCGCGCTGCAAGCGCATTATAGACGTAATGCTGCATCAGATATACACGACGCTTCATCGTTGTATCTTCTAGATGAGATAACATTTCCTTAAAATGCTCAATACAGCGAAAATAGCCAATATCGCGTGATTCTGCGACCGTTTTTTGAACGAAATCTGCGTCATTTTGGAACGTCTGTAGAAATAATCTGATATTACTGTTTGAGCGTGGATCACTACTTGGCAAAACAGAACTCGCAACAAAAATTTCCAACACTTCATAAATACTGTTCGGGCCCCCTGTTGCCTCGACGGCGTCCATCAGTCTGACTCGTTCTGCATCGACGAAATCAGCTGCGTCAAGTAATATAACACGTGCTAAATCTTCTTTGGTTCGAAAGTAGTAATGCAGAGATGCCATATTTTTCTGACCCGCCGCCGCAACTATTTCGCGAACGCTAACCCCATCCATCCCTTTTTCAGCAAACAGTTTTTGTGCTGCTATTTTTATTTTATTTTGCGTTAGAGCTCTTGCCATCTGTATCTTTTTCTGCAATTGACTTAGGGGCTGATGCCGGGATTTTAGCCATTCTCAGCCAAGAATCAACTTTGAATGCAACCATTATCAAGCAGCTTACCAAATTACCGAACAACCCGACAATATTGTATTATTAAAAAGAGAATTAAATCGAAATAATCGACGTTAATAAATACTCTTTGTTCGTTCGACGTTCACTCTATATCTTACCGATAAAACATAGCTAAAAGATAAAGCTGCATGACAGCATAATTAAGGCACGAAAGGTGGGATTGCCAATTATTGGATAGATGTCCAACTTACGGGCCAGATAAGGCGTCAAAGGCCGAGACATTCAGGATCATCTGGCTGTTTAAGTAAGGTACAAAACCCAAAAGCCTGACTGTAATGGATCTTTAGAAACGTTTTTAATACGATTTCCTGATGCCATAGGTGACCGCCTCTAGTTTTGATTGCAAATTCGTTAGCGTGGCTACAGGTTACTGTACCTCCGAGATGTTTCAAGCTAAAAATATTAAACTGGAAGGCCCTAATCTTTGTTGCATCAGACTAAAAATGGCGGCTTAATATATCCCAATTCGTCATCCCAAAAGGAGATGCGCGCTGCGCTATAAAAAAAATAGGCCAAAACAAGGTCAATCAAACAGGGAGTTTTCAAATGGCACTAGAAATTATTGGTTTTCCGCGGTCAAATTTTGTCCGTACCGTTCGCATGGCGGCCCACGAAAAAGGCATCACATACGACTATATCCAGGCACTTCCCCATTCAGACGAAGTTAAAGCCATTCATCCGCTCGGCCAGATACCGGTCATGCGACATGATGGTTTGGAACTAGCCGAATCTCAAGCAATTACCCGCTATCTGGATACGGCCTTTGAAGGACCAAAGTTGATACCGGAGGATCCCAGGAAGGCAGCAATTATCAACCAGTGGATCGCAATGACGGCGACCAGCATCGATCAACTTCTTATTCGACGATATGCGGTCGAATTCCTCTTCAATAAGGACGCCGACGGTAATGTCATTCGGACCGAAATTGACAAAAGCGTTAAACGTTTCCCAAAAATCTTTGGCTTATTAAACGCCGCCGTTGAAGACGGTTTCTTTGGTAGTGACAGTTTTTCCCTAGCTGACTGCTTTTTGATGCCGATAATTACCGGCGCCAAGAATTTTCCTGAAGCCAGGGAGCAGATTGAAAAAAATTCTACTCTAAACGGCTATCTTGACCGATTGTCCGAGCGGCCTTGCTTTGTTGAAACGGCGAGCTGATTATCATGGCCGCACAAGTCGTCGACACAGGCACCGACCAGCTTCTATGCGAAATAGAAGATCGCGTTGCGACCATCACACTCAATCGACCCGAAGCACGAAATGCCTTGTCCGACGAATTGACACCGGCCTTGCGTCAGATGATAAAGCAATGCGGATCGTCAAGTGATGTTGGGGCTCTCCTGATTACGGGAACGGGAACGGCGTTCTGTGCTGGTGGTGACGTAAAGGGGATGGGCGGCAATAGCACCAGATCAGAAATGACGTTGGAAGAAAAAGTGGCACAACTTAAAATCCGCCAGCGCACGCTGACAGGCGCTCTAAGAGCCGTCAGAAAACCAACCGTCGCTGCGCTATCAGGCCCGGCAGCCGGCGCCGGCCTTTCCATTGCCCTTGCCTGCGATATCCGCTTCGCGTCTCAATCGGCATTTATCAGCACGGGATACGCACGGGTTGGCTTAAGCGGAGATTATGGAATCGCTTGGCTGCTAACACAAATTGTCGGGACGGCAAAATCCCGGGAATTATTATTTTCAGCTGCGAAAGTCGGCGCAGAAGAATGTTTGCGCCTTGGCCTCGTCAATCAACTATTTCCCGATAACACGTTAATGTCGGAAAGCAGAAACTATTGCAAATCTCTGGCCAACGGACCGACTGTTACGCTTCGCTATATGAAAGATAACCTTGACGACGCCCTCGATTTTGATTTTTTGACCTGCCTCGATTCCGAAGCGGAACGTTTAATTGAAGCCGCCCAAACCGAGGATCATAAAGAAGCGGTCCGAGCCTTTATCGAAAAAAGGAAGCCAAATTTCAAAGGCCATTAAATAAATAGTCGCCGCAATACCAATTATCAGCCGTCAAACTAGTCTTGTTTTCTCCTATTTACTCGCGTGATTGTAAATGTGAGTATGTACAAAATAATAAATATCAAAATTTCTTGGAGATATTATGACACGGGTAATTTTTGGATATTTCGCCGGCATATTGGCAATAGCAGGAATATTGCTAAACCCAAATCCGTCTTATTCCCAATCCACATCCAGCAAAGCTACACACCCAGCCGTTCTCGTGGCGAAAATCAGGACTGAGGAAATTGGCGAGCAATTCTCATATTTTGGACGCGTCGAAGCAACCGATCGCGTACAAATCAGGGCTCGCATTGACGGATATCTTGGTCCTCTTGCTTTTGAACAGGGTTCGTTCGTTCAGAAAGGGGATTTGCTTTTCGAGATCGAAAGGGAAATTTATGCAGCGGATGTTGCCCTGGCCAAGGCTAACCTTGCCAATTCCAGAGCCGCTGCAAAACTGGCAAAAGTTGATCTGGAAAGATCTAAGAAACTGCGGGGTCGAAATGATGTGTCGCAAGCCCAGCTCGATGAAGATATTGCGAAATATGAGGAGGCCCTCGCTGATGTCGACGCTGCCAAAGCAAATCTGAACCTCGCCGAAATAAATCTGGGATACACGAAAATCAAGGCGCCGATTTCTGGTAGAATTGGTAAAGCCGCTGAAACAGAAGGATCACTTGTCGGGCCTTCCGGTGACCCGCTCGCTTTGCTTGTCTCGCAAGATCCCATGCAAGTCGCCTGGCCTGTACCGGACCGGCATTTTACGCATCTTACCTCTGAAGGAAAGGGCGCCGATAGTGTCGTCGTCAAGCTCCGCCTCGCCGACGATTCAGTTTATAGTTTGCCCGGAAAAATCATTTATGCAGAGCCGAGTGCCAACAGCGCGACCAATACGGTTACGGTGCGTGCCGAGTTCGAAAATCCGAAGTATCGGTTGGTTGATCAGATGCTGGTCACTGTCTTAATCGAGAAAAAACAAAAGGACGAACGGCTTGTGATGCCACAGGACGCCCTTTTGCTGGATCAGCAAGGAGCTTATGTTTATGCGGTTGATGATAAAGATAAAGTAGAGCTCCGACGGATAAGAACCGGTGACCAGCGTGGCTTGAACATTATCATAGATGAAGGTTTAAAAGCAGGGGATCGCGTGATCGTCTCCGGTCTTCAGAAGGTCCGCAAAGGAATGCTGGTTACTCCAAAACTTGCTGACAGCACCGAGGGCAACTAATGCTTTTCGACTTTTTTATTCGCCGGCCAAAATTCGCCATCGTCATTGCGCTTGTCATCACCTTGGCGGGTTTGCTGTCTATGGCTGTTATCCCCGTTTCCCAATATCCGGAGATCACCCCACCTACCATACAGGTCTCGGCGACCTATCCAGGTGCCAGCGCAGAAGTAGTTGCGGCGACTGTCGGGCAACCGATCGAAAGCGCCATTAACGGCGTGGAAGACATGATCTACATGAATTCCGTGTCAGGGGCCGATGGGTCGTATTTACTGACAGTTTCCTTTGCGGTCGGCTCTGATGCCGATTTCGCCGCGGTCAACACACAAAATCGCGTGAGCCAGGCGCTATCAGATTTGCCGGATGCTGTGCAGGAGACCGGCATAACTGTTCAGAAACAATCCAGTTCCGTGTTGCAGATTTTCGGGTTCTTTTCTCCAGACGATAGCTTGAGCCAGATATTTGTCAGTAACTATATCACGATCAATATTCTTGACGAAATAAAGCGAATACCTGGTGTCGGGAATGCAGAAATTATTGGCGCGTCTGATTACTCCATGCGGATCTGGGTCAATCACCCAACAATGCTGGCAAATCTTGGATTGTCTAATCAGGATATTATCACTGCGATACAAAACCAGAATGTCCAGGCACCTTCTGGCCGTATCGGCGCCTCCCCGATTTCCGACGACCAGAGCCTGCAACTTACCGTACGCACGGAAGGCCGGCTTTCAACCGTCGAGGAATTCGAGAATATTATTCTCCTGGCACAGGAAGATGGATCGATTGTCCGCATCGGCGATGTGGCGAAAATTGAACTAAGTGCCGAGTCCTTTGAGCAAAAAATTGACCTCGGAATAGCTCCGGCTGCCGGCTTATCTATATATTTAGCGCCCGGCGCCAACGCCGTTTTTACCGCCAGAACGGTCGAAGACAAAATTGCCGAATTGTCTAAACGATTTCCGGCGGGGCTAACATATCACAAGTTCGTTGATAGTGCGGAGTTCGTCGACGATATGATTAACAAAGTCATCGAGACCTTGCTCGAGGCTTTTGTTCTCGTCGCAATTGTGGTGTTCGTATTTCTGGGTCGTATTCGGGCAACACTTATCCCGCTCATTGCCGTTCCTGTTGCGATCATTGGCTCCATAGGCGTCATTTACTTCATGGGTTACTCCGCGAATATCATTTCGTTGCTCGCCCTCGTCCTCGCCATCGGGATTGTCGTCGATGATGCCATTATCGTTGTCGAGAATGTGGAGCGGGTTATGGAAGAAGAACCCGATTTATCTCCGGCAAAAGCCGCTCACAAGGCGATGACGGAAATTTCAGGGTCAATCATAGCGATCACCTTTGTGCTCCTAGCCGTCTTTATACCGGTTGCCGTATTACCGGGATCTTCCGGTGTTTTGTTCCGACAGTTTGCCATTGCCGTCTCCGCCGCAATGGTCATTTCTGCCTTGAATGCCCTTACCCTGTCACCAGCCTTATGTGCCTTGTTCCTACGGCCGGGAAAACCCATAATTTTCATGCGCCCCGTCACCAAGTTTATAAACAAGATAGGTGATGGCTATTCCTTTGTTGTCCGGCGGCTTGTTCGGGTCGCCGCTATTTCCCTTGTCATTGCAATCGGAATTGGTGGTGTCGCCGGATTTGGTATGCTGTCGACGCCCGCAGGCTTTGTGCCAGAAGAAGACAAGGGATATGTCATGATTGTCTTCCAGCTTCCAGCTGGTGCGTCCTTGAACCGAACCGTCGCTGTTGGAAAACAAATGTCCAAATTGCTGCAAGGAGATCCCGCCGTGCTGATGACGGGGCGTATTGCGGGAATGGACCTTTTCAGTAATACCGCATCCTCAAATGCCGGAGTTATGTTCCTCAACCTCAAACCTTATGCTGAACGAAAAACGAAAGAGTTATGGGCCCCGGCGGTTCTTGAGCGCGCTATGGAAAAACTCGCGCCTCTTGCGGACGCTGTCTTTATTCCGCTCAATCCGCCGACCATAGATGGACTCGGGAATGCCGGTGGTTTTGATTACGTTCTCGAAGCCATCGAAGGGCAGAGCGCCAGTGATATGGCCGCCGTCCTTCGTTCGATCGAAGTTCAGGCAAATCAGTCATCGGATATTACCGCCGCATTCTCCACGTTTGAAGCAGATACACCGCAAGTTCAGCTGGACATAGATCGAGACAAGGCAAAGGCGTTGGGGGTTGAGATCTCGGATATCTTTACCGCCTTGCAAAGCCAGCTTGGTGGCTATTATGTCAATGATTTTAACCTATTCGGCCGTACATGGACTGTCTATGTACAGGGGTCCCAGGAATTCCGTTCGAGTATTGATGATATATATTCCATACAGGTTCGAAACGCTGATCAGCAAATGGTGCCGATCTCCAGTTTTGCAACGGCCAAATTATCCAGTGGTCCTCATCAGATCACGCGCTACAACAATTACCGCGCCGCCTCCATCAATGGCACGCCAGCTGCATCTAGCGGCCTCGGTGCCGCCATGCAGGCTATGGATAGCATTTCCGAGGCGAGCCTGCCCGACGGCTACACCTATGAATGGACGGGACTAGCCCTGCAACAGGTTGAGGCTGCGGGTAAAGTCCCCTTGGTTATCGGGTTGGCTTTTGTCTTCGCTTATTTGTTTCTGGTCGCCCTCTATGAAAGCTGGAGTATTCCTCTGGCCATCCTTTCTTCCGTCGTAGTTGCCGTTCTGGGTGCCATTACCGGCATTAAAATCGCCGGTTTGAGTTTCGACTTATATACCCAAATCGGTATTGTCGTGCTTATCGCATTGGCAGCAAAAAATGCTATTCTGGTTAATACCTTCGCACTCGAGCAACGAAACGAGGGGCACTCGCTTATTGAATCAGCCGCCATGGGCGCGCGACTTCGTTTTCGCCCCGTTATGATGACCAGTTTCGCTTTTATCATGGGCCTTGTCCCGCTCGTCATTTCGACCGGGGCTGGTTCAGGTGCCATGGTTGCTTTGGGGGTTCCGGTGTTCTCAGGCATGTTGGCGGCGTCAACCGTTGGCATGCTGCTCATCCCCATGTTATATGTTTCTTTCCAATGGCTTCGGGAGAAAACCGGCTGGCAGCCGATATCCGAAGGCTAGATTTAGCCTGTTTTCATTGCTGTAAGTCAACACCAGGAGCGTGCCGTGAGCACAGATGATCAGAGCTTTTCGACAGCGTCCTCCGAGGCGCCTGCCCTTGATATGGAAAAAGATCCGGTTTGTGGCATGGATGTCTCGCCTGAAGCCTCGGCACCTTCCGCCGATCATGACAACAAGACATATCATTTCTGCTCGCAAAAATGCGCCAACGCATTTGCGCAAGACCCCGTTTTCTATGTGAATGACGGGCCGGCAAAACGCAATAGCGTGCCGGTTCAAGGTGCTCAATATACCTGCCCCATGCATCCGGAAATTGTTCGGGACGTCCCCGGTGATTGCCCGAAATGCGGCATGGCCCTGGAAATCATGGGGGTGCCGGATGGAACGCAAGAACCCAATCCGGAGCTTGTGGATTTCACGCGACGTCTTTGGGTCAGCGCCTTTATGGCAATTCCCCTGTTGATCCTGACCATGGGCCCCTTAGTTGGTCTGCCGATCCGGGAATGGTTGGGCGAACGGGTTTCGATCTGGTGTGAACTTGCGTTGTCCACGCCTGTCGTTCTCTGGGCCGCCATTCCGTTTTTCAAACGTGGCTGGTCCTCTATCATCAACAAAAGTCCGAATATGTGGACCCTGATCATGCTCGGGGTCGGAGCCGCTTATGGATATAGCCTGGTCGCCACTCTATTTCCAGGATCCTTTCCACCCTCTTTCCAGACCAGTCCAGACGTTGTCCCGGTATATTTTGAAGCTGCCGCCGTCATTATTGCGCTGGTGTTTCTCGGGCAGATACTGGAATTACGGGCCCGTGAGCGCACGGGTTCTGCTATTCAGGCTTTACTGGACCTGGCGCCAAAAACCGCACGCCGGGTCAACCCGGACGGGACGGAACTGGATGTCCCCGTTGAGAATATTCTGGCCGGCGATAAATTACGCGTAAGGCCCGGCGACAGTATTCCCGTTGACGGCTCTGTTGTGGAAGGCCGTTCCTCCGTGGACGAGAGCATGATCAGTGGCGAACCTGTCCCCGTCGAGAAAAATGCAGGGGATGCCCTTACAGGCGGTACGCTTAACGGTAATGGGTCGCTGATCATGGTGGCTGAACATGTTGGGGCCGATACCATGTTGTCAAAAATTGTCGGCATGGTGGCCTCGGCGCAGCGATCCCGCGCGCCCATTCAGGGCCTGGTGGACAAAGTCGCGAGCTGGTTTGTTCCCATTGTTGTGCTTGTGGCGCTGTTGGCCTTTGCCGTTTGGTCGATCTTTGGTCCCACTCCGGCAATGATCCACGCAATCGTCGCTGCTGTTTCCGTCCTTATCATCGCCTGCCCCTGCGCCCTTGGCCTGGCAACCCCGATGTCCATCATGACGGCAACGGGACGCGGGGCGCTCGCCGGGGTCTTGATCCGCGATGCCGAAGCAATGGAGCGTTTCGCTCAGGTTGACGTGTTCGTTGTCGATAAGACCGGCACCCTCACGGAAGGCAAACCACAACTAACCGATGTTATCGGCACGGATCCGGTAACGGAAGCGGATTTGCTCAGTGCCGCGGCGTCCCTTGAAAAAGGATCGGAGCATCCCCTCGCCGAGGCGATCATCAACGGGGCTGTCGCCCGGCAGGTTACGGTGGTCAGTCCGCAAAATTTTGAAGCCGTCACCGGCAAAGGGGTTCACGGAGAAATTGGCGGGATCACCGTCGCGCTTGGCAATAAGGCCATGATGGCTGATCTGGAAATAGATATTTCTCCGTTGGAACAGAAAAGCGCCGCCTTGCAGCGGGAGGGAAAAACCGTGATGTTCGTTGCCATGGGGAACCGCTTTGCCGGGATTATCGGCGTCGCCGATCCCATAAAAGAAACCACCATGGACGCTATCCAGGCTCTCCACCAGACGGGCATAAAGGTCATCATGGCAACCGGGGACAATGAACGAACAGCGCTTGCCGTCGCCGCCAAGCTTGGCATTGACGAGGTGCGCGCCGATGTCATGCCCGAAGACAAGAAGGCACTGATTGATGCGCTTCATCGGGACGGACATAAGACGGCCATGGCCGGTGACGGTGTAAATGATGCGCCGGCGCTGGCGGCTGCCGGGGTCGGCATCGCCATGGGAACGGGCGCCGATGTCGCCATGGAAAGCGCTGGCATTACCCTTGTCAAAGGCGATTTAACCGGCATTGTCCGCGCCCGGCGACTATCTAAAGCTACCTTGCGCAATATCAAGCAGAACCTGTTTTTCGCCTTTGCATATAACGCCATTGGCATTCCAATTGCCGCCGGTGTGCTGTATCCAGTCACCGGGATGCTACTCTCGCCGATGATTGCCGCAGCCGCCATGAGCCTGTCGTCGGTTTCCGTTATTTCCAATGCCCTGCGGTTGCGCCGGGTAAAACTCGGCTAGGAAAACCAACACTATAATTTCGCACCCGTTTTAACCCTTTGATTTAACAGCCGAAGTCTTTTATATTTCCCCACTGTGATTACCAGCAGTTGAGGAGAAGAGCATGAGCGAGAATACCCCCCCGGATCTGGAGGCTCTGCAGCAGAAGATGTCCGAGGAACTGGCCAAGCACTGGAAGATGTTCCTGTTCCAGGGCGTCCTCATGTGCCTATTGGGTGTGGTGGCGATTGGCACGCCGCAGATTGCCACCTTGGCAGTTGGGATTTTTATTGGCTGGCTGCTGGTTGTTGGCGGTATCGCCCGCATCATCACCTTATTCAGGGCCCCGAAACTGCCGGGGTCTTTCTGGTCGATCATCACGGCTATTCTGGTGATTGCCGTTGGTCTTGTACTGGCTCTGGAGCCGCTGAAAGGTACGCTCACCCTGACCATGGCACTGATTGCCCTGTTTATTTTTCAAGGACTGGCCTCGGTCATCATCGCCTTTCAGTTCCGCGCGCATCTTAAAAGCTGGGGTTGGACGCTGTTCAGCGGTATTGTTGACCTTGTCCTCGCCTATATGATCTGGAAAGGCTGGCCCGATAGTGCTGCCTGGGCCGTCGGCCTGCTGGTCGGTATCAACCTGCTGTTTGGCGGCATAACCCTGGTTTTTACGGCGCTTGCCGCCCGCCCCGCCAACTCCGATTAAATCCCGAACCGTCAGGTCGTTCTGGATATAAAGTCCGGCACAATCCCGGACGTGGCGATCAGGTCCGGGATATTCTCATCCTTCAATAACCCGTGATCGGTGATCAGGACCGTCCGGATGCCCGCCGCCGCGCCGCCGAGGATATCCGTATGCAAGGTGTCGCCAACCATGGCAATGCGATTTTTGGGGATATCCTTCACCGCGGACTGGGCCAACCCATAGCTGAAAATGCCCGCGAAAGGCTTGCCGAAAAACTGCGGCTTAACGCCCGTATTATCAGCCAGTTCATGGGCATAGTATCCCGGCTCGATTGACAGCCCGTATTCCCGTGGCGCCACCAGATCCGGATTGGCGACAAGCACTGGTCGCCGGTGTTTTTTCAGGGACTGCGTAAGCAAAATCTGACGCGCCGGCGTCCATTCGGCGCTGCTCAGAAACAGCACCCCATCGACCTCATCATAGGTTTCCGGGTCATCCAGAAGCAGCACGGTTTTCGCGTCGATCTCGTCGAGATCCGCAGACGGCATGGCAACCACCCCCCAGATCATATGGGAGGCAAAGGTCATCAGCGCCGCCCGCGCCGTATTGCGGCTTGAAATCACTTGTTGCGGCGTAAAATCGAAACCAAATGACCGATATTTTTCCAGCGCATGGGCCGCGCTATAAGACGCGCTGTTGGTAATGACGAAAACCTGCTTGCCCAGCGCCGCCAGCGCCTCCAGTCGCTCGACCGCCCCCGGGACCGGGCTGTCGCCGACATTCAGAACCCCGAAGGCATCGAGAAAGAACACGTCGATCTCGTCGGCCAGATCCTGCAAATGATCAATATGGCGCGACGTTTGTGGAAAACTGGCGGAGGGCAACCGATGCCGGATATCCTCATAGCGCCGGAAAATCTCCGCCGCCCGTGCTGTCGGTTGTCGCATTCAAAAGTCTTTCTAGATGATGGCCGCGCGGATTTTGGCGGAGACCCATTCGCTGACCAGAACCGTCGCCAGAATAACCAGCAGGATAACCGACACCTGTGTCCAGGCAAGGGTGGAGATAGAGGCATCCAGCTGGATGCCGATACCGCCGGCACCAACCAGTCCCAGCACCGTGGACTCGCGAATATTGATATCCCAGCGAAACACGGAAATACCGGCAAAAGACGGCATGATCTGCGGGAAGATACCATAGCTCAGCTGTTGCGAGCGAGCCGCCCCGGTTGCGGTGATCGCCTCCACCTGCTTGGTATCGATTTCTTCGATGGATTCATACAACAACTTGGCACAGAAGCCGATGGATCGCAGCGCAATGGCAATCACCCCGGCAAACACGCCCGGCCCGATAATTGACACCAGCATCAACGCCCAGATCAACGAGTTGATCGACCGCGAGGAGACGATAATCAGCAGCGCAAATGCCCGCACCGAAGGATGCGGTGTCGTGTTATGAGCGGCAAGAAAGGCAATGGGCACCGCAAAGACAAGAGCAATGCCCGTGCCCAAGGTGGCAATATTGATGGTATCCCAGACCGGCTGCCACAGGACCTCCATGTAGCTCCATTTCGGCGGTGACATGCGAGTTGCCATATCCACAGCCTGTACGCCCGCATCCTGGACGAAGAACCAGATGGTCCGTTCCGAGACCAGCTCCCAGCAATAAACAACAATCGCCACGCCAATGAGATAGCAGAACCAGGTAACCAGGCTGGCACGGGTAGTGCGACGCCGCCAGACAGGGCCTTTATCGGTTTCAAGAACAGGCATTACTGCACCCACTTTCTTAAATATCCCGACAGATATTCAAGCCCCATGACAATGACGATAATAACAATCAAGATAGCTGCCGCGCTGTCAAATTCATAGCGATCGAAAGAGGTCAGCAAGGTCGCCCCGATGCCGCCGCCGCCAACAATGCCGACCACCGCGGATTCGCGGAAATTGATGTCCAGCCGATACATGGAGAGGCCGATCATGCGCGGCATCACCTGCGGCTGCACCGCATAATTGATCCATTGCAACCAGCTGGCCCCGGTCGAACGAATGGCCTCGGCCTGCACCGGATCCATATTCTCGATATCTTCCGCCAGCAATTTGGCAAAAAACCCGACGGTGGCGATGGACAGCGCCAGAAAACCGGCAAAGGGTCCAAATCCAAACAGTTTTACGGCAAAGATCGCCAGAATAATCTCGGGGAAAGTCCGGCTAATGGCGACAATACTGCGGCAGACCAGATATACCGGCAGCGGCGCCAGGTTGCGGGCGGCGCCCAAACCGACGGGCACCGACAAGGCAATGCCAGCGACGGTGGCGATAACGGCCATCCAAATGCTTTCCAGCATGCCGTCCAGAATGGAATCCCAGCGGCTGCTGAAATCCGGCGGGAAAAAGGCCGCCAGAAACTTCTGGCCACGGGGGATCCCCTCGGCGACCCGGTCCCAATTAACCTCCATGGTGCCGAACGCCAGCGAAAGATAAATGGCGGCACCGAACCATAACAGATAGCGCAGCCAGGCGCGCTTGATCAGCGGCGGTTTCTTCCAGCTGCTGGGATAAGAGGTTTTTTCAGAGAGATCTGTCATGCGGATGCCACCGGTTCCGATGTCTCTTCGTCGTCATCCTCGTCCTCAACTTTATCGATGGTCGCTTCCCAGTCTTCCTCCCCGTAAATCTGCGTCAGGACATCCGGGCCCAGTCCATCGGGTGGGCCGTCATAGACGATCTCTCCCAATTGCAGACCAACAACTCTTTTTGCAAACATCTGCGCCAGCAAAACATCATGAATATTGATAATGGCCGACAAGTGCCGCTCCTCACACAGCTCACAAATCAGCCGCATGATCTGGCGCGAGGTTTTGGGATCGAGGCTGGCGGTCGGCTCATCTACCAACAACAACGCCGGATCCTGAATTAGAGCGCGGGCAATACCGACCCTTTGGCGCTGCCCGCCGGAGAGTTCATCGGCGCGCTTGTCCGCCATATGTTTCAAGCCAACACGGTCGAGAAGGCGAAACGCTTCTTGAACATCGGCGGCGGGAAATTTGCGAAACCAGCTGCGCCAGAACCCGACATAACCCAAACGCCCGGACAGGACGTTTTCCATCACCGTCAGGCGCTCAACCAGCGCATATTCCTGAAAAATCATGCCCATACGACGGCGGGCTTTGCGTAAACCCCAGGCCGACAGCGCGGTGATATCCTCACCGTTCAGGGTAATGGTGCCTTCCGTTGGTTCAACCAGCCGATTGGTACATCGGATAAGCGTTGATTTACCGGCGCCACTGGGACCAATAAGCGCCAGCACCTGACCTTCCGGAATATCCAGGCTCACGTTTGTGAGGGCCAGATCACCCGTCTTGTAGCGCTTTGATACTGATTTCAGGCTAAGCATAAAGGGTCCTCATACAATCCAAAAAAAACGACCGGGCTCTTCTTATGGAAAAGCCCGGCGTTTCTACGTTAAACCAACCTTATTTGCAATCGTATGTAACGCCGTTCGCCGTATCAATCTTACGGATCACATTCCAGTCGGCTTTGTGATTGATCCCGATGAAGCGACCTTCCTTCTTGAATTCTTCCTGCAACGCAGAACCATCCCAATCAAAAGTGAAAAACGCCTGCTTCACATTCGCGACAACTTCCGGATGCAAATCATGGGCATGACCATAACCGGTTGTCGGGAAAGTCTGTGATTTATAGATTGTCCGGACTGACGCCGGATCAATGACGCCGCGATCGACCATGCGTTTCATGACAGAATTAGCAATCGCCGCAGCTTCATAATCCTTGTTGGCAACGCCGAGAACCGAGTTGTCATGTTTGCCACTGAACGCGGTTTTGAAATCTTTATCGGCAACCAGACCGAAATCACTTTTCAAAATTGCAGACGGTGCCTTGAAGCCGGAGTTTGACGTCGGCGAGGTGAAGGCCAGTGTCTTGCCTTTCAAATCCGCAGGCGACGCGATGGGGCTATCAGCCGGAACAATAATTTCCATTTCATAGCCAAAGCTGCCGTCTTTCGACGCCATCATGGCAAACGGCACCATACCGGCGCAGGAAACAGCAACCGGGTTACCGCCGGTATTCACACCGGCAATATGCAACCGGCCAGAGCGCATGGCTTCATATTGTGCGGCGTAGGACTGGACCGGAAAAAACACGACTTTTTTGCCGGTCACTTCGGACATATGATTGATAAAGCCATCCCAGACTTTCGCATAAACAGCCGGGTCTTCAACCGGTGTGTACGAGAAAATAATTGTGTCCGGATCGACCCATTTACTGTTGTCCGTCGGCAAATCTGCTGTCTGGTTATAATCGCGATCGCAATAGCGGGCATCCAGCGTGCCGCGGTTGCAATCTTCGGCTTGCGCGGTAGCGCCGCCGGCCAACATGGACACCGCGAAAACTGCAGCCGCCATCATGCTTAGTACTTTTCCCATTTTCCTCTCCCTCTTGTATTTTATACTTGCACGCATCGGTCAGATTGTTCGAGCCTGAATAACATGAAAGTATTTGTCGCCTAAAACGAACTCTATACGAAAGAAAAACTTAATCTAGGGATTTATCTGCTGCAACCGTCCAGTGGCGTGATATAATTCAAAGAAAAAGGATTTTAAACGATGACTGATCTCGATTTCTCCGGCCAAACAGCGCTTATTGTTGGCGGTTCCAGTGGCATCGGCAATGGGATAGCCCAAAACCTGCGGGCGCGCGGGGCTGACGTTCATATCTGGGGGACACGCACCACCGCTGCCGATTATGATGACGAGGACGGCTCCGATCTTTCCGGCCTGTCCTACCAGCAAATGGATATTGCAGATTTTGACGCTGTCACCAAGGCCGATGTGGCCTTTTCCAAGCTCGATATTCTGGTCTTATCGCAAGGTACTGTCGTCTATAATCGCGGGGAATTTGAGATGCCGGGCTGGATGAAAGTCATGGATGTCAATCTCAACAGCCTGATGGCTTGCGCCGCGAAGTTCCATCCCATGTTGCAACAATCATCGGGCAATATGATCATTATCAGCTCGACGGCGGGATATCATGCGACCAAGGGGAATCCGGCCTACAATGCGTCAAAAACCGGGGCTCTTGGCCTGACCCGCACCTTGGGGCAAGCCTGGGCCAAGGATGGCATTCGCGTCAATGGCGTGGCACCGGGTTTGGTCGATACCAAACTGACCAAGGTGACGACGGAAAATCCGGACCGCCTGAAAGCCACCACCCAGAGCATTCCCATGCGGCGGCTCGGCACGCCCGAAGATATTGCCGGGGCCGTGTTGTATCTGGCGTCGCCGCTGGCCGGCTACGTCACCGGACAAACCATCGTCGTTGATGGCGGTTTGATTCTTTAATTCCAAAAAACCAAAAAGAGGGGAAAATCCATGGCTCGACTTTCAAAACTCAGCCGCTCCATTGCCGGAAAAACCGCGCTGGTCACCGGGGCGGCCAGTGGTATGGGCCGGGCGACGGCGCATCTGTTTGCCGATGAAGGCGCCCATGTGGCTGTCGCCGATATCAATGAAGAGGGGGTACAAACTGTCGTCGACGAGATCAAGGCGGCGGGCGGCTCGGCCGCCGGCTGGTGCTTTGACGTGGCTGACCTGGGCGAAATAAACACCGCCGTCGACGGCGTTGCCAAGACTTTTGGTGGCCTCGATATTCTGATCAACAATGCCGGCTTCTCCCATCATATGTCCGTGGAAGATGAAGCGTTCGAAGAAAACTGGCAGCGGCATATGGATGTATTGCTAAGTGCCCATGTGCGTCTGGTGCGGGCAGCATTGCCCTATTTAAAAGTCGCCGGTGGTGGCCGCATCGTCAATATCGCCTCAACCGAAGGGCTCGGCGCGACACCGGAAATTGCCCCCTATACTTCGGCCAAACATGGGGTGATCGGTCTGACCCGGTCGCTGGCGGTGGAGCTGCCGAAATACGGCATCACGGTCAATTGCATTTGCCCCGGCGCTATCCATACGGGCATCACCTCGCGTATCAAGGATGAGCATAAGGAAATCTTCTCACGCCGCCGGATCCCCCTGAAACGCTATGGCAACCCCGAAGAAGTGGCCCACGCCACCCTGTCGCTGGTCCTCCCCGCGTCCTCCTATATCAACGGTGTGGCATTGCCGGTCGATGCCGGCCTGACCATCAAAAACGCCTGAGCGTCTTTAATCCATCCAGTCGGGGAATTTTGTGAGGTCAGTGACGACGCGGATCCTCATTTCCTCGGCTGCGGGAGAGAGCACTCTGTCCGGGCGGGTGATAAGGCCGACGGGGCGGCGCACTATCGGCTCGATCAGCGGCAAAGCGACAATATTGCTGGTATCAATAGCCGGTAAATAGGACGACAGGATAACTCCGAGGCCGGCGCCGGCAGCGACCAGGGCGGCGGCGGTCGGGACCAGCGCCGGCTCCAGAATGGCATTGACCGTAATGCCATGATCTGCGAGGTCGCGATCGATGCGCTGGCGGGTGCCCGTATCGCCGGACAGCATGACGATTTCCTCATCGCCAATATCCAGCCAGCGGACAACCTCGCGGCGGGCAAAGCGATGATCCTTTGAGGCGATCAACATGATCTCGTCATCATAGAGCTGGTCGAATTTCAGGTCATGCATCTCGTACTGCGAGGAGGCGATGGCAAAATCCGCCACCCCTTCGCGGACCTTGTCGATGACCGATTCAAAGATACCGTCATGAATCTGTACGCGGATATCCGGAAAATCACGATGATACTCGACAACAATCCGCGGCAGCTGATTGGTCGCAACCGACGGGAAAGCGGCGACGGTGACCTTGCCTTTTTTCAGGCTGGCCAGATCGCGCATATGGGCCAGGCTGCGTTCCAGCTCAACTACAATTTTCCGCGCCCGCGGTAAAAATTCCGCGCCCATTTCAGTCAAGGTTACCTCCCGCGTACTGCGGACCAGCAGTTTGACTCCAACACTGTCTTCCAGTTGCTGGATCAGCAGGCTTAATGTCGGCTGGGTGATGCGCTGTTCGCGGGCGGCTTTGGTGAAATGCAGGTGGCGGGCGACGGCGTCAAAGGCCTTTAAATGCTTGAGGTCCATTATGATTAATTCGATTTTTCTATTAATAAGCGTTATTATTCTATTTTACATATAAATCATCTCTGGGTAAATTACTTTCCACCCACAAAAGAAATCGACATAAGCTGATCATAAAGGGGGAGAACCGCGTTGCCTTTCAAACTGGATGATAATTTGCTACTACCTCTGGGCGGAGACTGGGTCGCCGGAGAAGGTACCGAAATGCCGCTGGTCAACCCCGCCGACGGCCTCCAGATGGGAACCCTGAAAGCCGCGTCACTGGCACAAGTCGAGACGACCATCGCCGCGGCGAAGGCGGCATTCGAGACGTCCGGCTGGGCAACACTGAACCCCCATGCGCGGGCCAGCTGTTTGTTTGAGGCGGCCGATTTGATCAAGCAGCGGGCCGGAACTCTCGCAATGCTGCAAACCAAGGAAAACGGAAAAACACTGACGGAATCCAAGGGCCAGGTCGCCAGTGCCGCCGGGATTGTCCGCTATTTCGCGGCGCTTTGTGAAACCCTGGGCGAAGAGATTAATCCGGCGCGCGGCGACTATCTCAGTGCCACACTGCACGAACCCTACGGCGTTGTAGCCGCCATCACCCCGTGGAACTCACCGCTGACCATGGCGGCGCAAAAAATTGCGCCGGCCCTCGCCGCAGGTAATGCGGTGATTTTGAAACCCTCGGAGCTGACCTCCGTTGTCTCCATTGAACTGGCCCGCTGTTTTATGGATGCCGGACTCCCCAAGGGGCTGTTGAGTGTGGTGCCTGGCGCCGCCGATGTCGGCAACGCCCTCACAAACCATGCGGATATCCAGATGATTTCCTTTACCGGCGGCACCGAAACCGGCCGCCGCATTGCCGCAGCAGTGGCGCCGCGTTTTATCCCGACCATCCTGGAACTGGGCGGAAAATCCCCCAATATCGTGTTTGCCGATGCGGATCTGGACGCCGCGGCCAAAGGGGTGACCGCGGCGATTTTCGGCTCCGGCGGGCAGTCCTGCGTGGCCGGATCGCGGCTGTTTGTCGAGGCCGCCATTTACGATGATTTTATGGGCCGGGTCAGAACGGAAACGGCGAAAATCAAGGTCGGTGACCCCATGGAGGGGAGCAGCAATATCGGACCCATGGCCTCCTTCACCCAGCGCGAGCGGGTGGAACAATACGTCCAGATCGGCCGTGATGACGGCGGCGACGTGACCATCGGCGGCACCCGCCCGAGCGGCGAGGCTTATGACAACGGTGCCTATTACCTGCCGACCATCATCGAAAGACTGCCCCATAATTCCCGCGTCTGTCAGGAAGAAATTTTTGGCAGTGTCCTCTGTGCCCTGCCCTTCGAAAGCCTCGATCATGTGGCCGAAATGGCCGATGATACTGCCTTCGGCCTGGCCTGCGGCATCTGGTCAAAAGACGTGACCAAAGCCTGGAACCTCGGCCGGCGGCTGCAAGCGGGCAGCGTCTGGATCAATACCTATAAGCAACTCAGTATCGCCGCCCCGTTTGGCGGTTATAAGGAAAGCGGCCTCGGCCGGGAAAAAGGCCTGCAGGGCCTGCGCGCCTACCAACAAACAAAAAGCATCTATCTCGGCGGATTTACAAGCTAGCGGGATCAAGGAGAAACGACGGAATGGCAGAAATAACCCTGGGCTTTGTCGGCCTCGGCGTCATGGGGGAACCCATCTGCGCCAATATAACAAAAGCCGGTTTCGGAACCATGCAGGTCCTGGATCTTAATCCTGAGCCAGTCGCCCGGCTGGTCGAATTGGGGGCTGTGGAATCCCAGAGTCTTGGCGATCTGGCACGTGCCTGCGACATTATTTTCCTGTCCCTGCCCGGCGGACCGGAGGTGGAGAAAATTGTGTTGGGAGACGGCGGATTGCTGGCAAGCAGTCATCCGGGGCAAGTCATTGTCGATCTCAGCACCTGCCCGGTCACGCTGACCCGGGACATCCATAAAGCGGCGCAGGAAAAAGGCGTCGAATTTGCCGATGCACCCGTTGCGCGCACCCGTCAGGCGGCCATTGACGGCACTCTCAGCATCATGGTTGGCGGCACGCCCGAATTGTTCAAAAAACTGCAGCCCTATCTGGACGCGGCAGCGGAGGAAATCACCCATTGCGGCGGCATTGGCACCGGTCAGGTGATGAAACTGATGAATAATATGGTACTGATCCAGACGGTGGTTGCCTTGTCGGAAGCCTTCGTCACCGCCGAGCGTGCGGGGGTTGAGCGCAGCGCCCTTGTCGATGTGCTGTCGCTGGGGTCCGCCGATAGCTTTGCCCTGCGTAATCACGGGAAAAAAGCCATGGTGCCTAATGTTTTCCCGGTCAATGCCTTTGCCACGGACTATGCCATCAAGGATATAACCTACGCCCTGGAGCTGGCGTCGGATATGGGCGTTGACGCCTTGTCGGCAACCTTGGCGAAATCACGGCTGGAACAATCCAGCCAGAACGGTTTCGGTGCGGAATATTTCCCCGCCGTCATCAACACCGTTTCAGGCACCAGCAAACAAGACTATCGCGAGCAATTGGAAAATGAAAATGACTGAGATGGATTATGATGTCGTCGTCGTCGGCGCCGGTAATGCGGCTTTTTGCGCGGCCCTGAGTGCCGAAGAAAAAGGCGCCCGCGTACTGGTCCTGGAATGCGCCCCGAAAGAGCTGAACGGCGGCAATTCCCGCTTTACGGCGGGCGCCATCCGCTTCGCCTATAATGGCGTCGAGGACTTGCAGAAAGTCATGCCCGACCTGTCGCCTTCAGAAATCGAGAACACGGATTTCGGCACCTATACGGAAGATGAATTCTTTGACGATATGTTCCGCGTTACCCAGTATCGCAGCGATCCGGATTTATGTGAAATTCTGGTCCGGCGCAGCTTCGAGACCATCAACTGGATGCGGGAAAAAGGCGTGCGCTTTGTCCCCATTTATGGTCGGCAAGCCTTCAAAGTCGACGGAAAATTCAAGTTCTGGGGCGGCCTGACGGTTGAATCCGTCGGCGGCGGCCCCGGTCTGGTCGACAGCCTGACCGACATCGCCACAAATAAAGGCGTCGATGTCTGGTATAAGGCGCGGGCCTTGGAGTTGATGTTCGATGGCAGCAAAATCACCGGTGTCAAAATCCGAAAAGACGGCGAGCTGATGGATATCAGCGCAAAATCCGTTGTGCTTGCCAGTGGCGGCTTTCAATCCAGCCCGGAAAAGCGCACCCGGTATCTGGGCCCCACCTGGGATCTGGCGAAAGTCCGCGGAACCGCCTTCAATAATGGTGATGGCGCCGAAATGGCCATCAATATCGGCGCCAGTACCGCCGGTAACTGGTCCGGTTGCCATGCGGTTGGCTGGGACCGGAACGCCCCGGAATTTGGCGATCTGGACGTCGGTGACGGGTTCCAGAAACATTCCTATCCGTTTGGTATTCTGGTCAATGCCGAAGGCAATCGCTTTGTCGATGAGGGCGCCGATTTCCGCAATTATACCTATGCCAAATATGGCCGGGAAATTCTCGCGCAGACCGGCAATTTCGCCTGGCAGATTTTCGATTCCAAAGTCACCCATCTGCTGCGCGACGAATATCGCATCAAGCAGGTCACCAAAGTGTCCGCCGATACATTGGAAGAGCTCGCCCATAAGCTCGACGGGGTCAATCCCGATCAATTCCTGAAAACCGTCGCGGAATACAATACGTCAATTCAATCCAACATGCCGTTTAACCCCAATATCAAGGATGGCCGCGGCACTACCGGATTAGCGGTTCCCAAATCCAACTGGGCCAACCTTCTCGATGAAGGGCCGTTCGAAGCCTATGCGGTGACCTGCGGCATTACCTTTACCTTTGGCGGATTGCGCATCGATACCTCGGCCGCGGTTCAGGGCAAGGATTTGTCGGCCATACCCGGACTGTTCGCTGCCGGAGAGATCGTTGGTGGTATTTTCTATCATAACTATCCCGGCGGCACGGGCTTGATCAATGGCGCCGTCTTCGGCAAGGTCGCCGGGGCGTCGGCGGCTGATTATTGCGCCTCATGATATAAAAACAACAAGGAGAAACGTCATGGCCTTTCGCTCCTTCGTCGATCAAAGCAGGTTTTATTTCGATCGGCCACACACGGATATTCCGGACCGAAAGATTGACAGTCCAGCTGATTGGCGCGGCCCGGATTTACGAAAGACACCGGAGGCCTGGACAGCGACCCTGACGTCTTCAGATATCGCGGAGATTGAACAGGCCGTTGATCAGGTAACCGCCGCCGGAATGGACATTTCCGAGGTCAGCCGGGACAGCTTTTTACTGCCGACATTATCTGCCAAAATTCAAGACTGGAAAATCCGCATTGAGGACGGCCCCGGGTTCGTTCTGGTCAAGGGCCTGCCCGTCGACAAATGGGGGTATGAGAAAAGCGCCCTCGCCTATTGGGGTCTGGGCCATCACCTCGGGGTTCCGGGCGCGCAAAACCCGGACAATGAGCTGCTTGGCCATGTTATTGATTATTCGGAAGAGCGGACAAACCCCCTTGTTCGGCGCTACCGGACCAGCGGCAATATCGATTTTCACTGCGATGCTGCCGATGTGGTTGGATTGCTTTGTATCAATGCAGCCCGCGATGGCGGCCAGAGCCGTATTGCCAGCTCAATTGCCATTTTCAATGCCCTTTTCGACCAGTCGCCGGAGTTGATCGCGCGGCTGTTCGATCCCTTCGCCCTTGATCGCCGCGGCGAGGAAAAACCCGGCGAAAAAGGCTTTTTCCGACGCCCGGCCTGCCGGTTTTCCGATGGGCAGCTCCGAACTTTCTATCACAGCGAATATATGCGCTCCGCCGCGCGGTTTATGGAGGACGAGGCGCTGGATGCCGCCGCCAAACAGGTTCTTGATTTTTATGATCAAGCTGCGGCCTCGACAGCGTTTCATCTGGATATGTATCTGGAGCCGGGCGATATGCAGTTTATCTCCAACCATTCGATCATCCATGCCCGCACGGAATATCAGGATTACGCCGAGGTGGCGCGCAAAAGACATCTCTTGCGACTGTGGCTCTCCCTCAGTTAAACTCGGCAACGCTCGTCTAGGGTCTGGACCCTAAATAACAAGAAAGAAAAACGATGCGTGAGTATGCAAATGGCAAGGTCCTGTCAATAACCGAGGATCAGGTAGCAACGGTTATCATTAATCGCCCGGAGGTCAAAAACGCCTGTGACGTGGAAACGGTCAAGGGGCTTCATGATGCGTTTCAGGAATTCGAACAGGATGAAACGGCCAAAGCTGCCGTCCTGAGCGGCGCGGGGAACAGTTTTTGCGCCGGGGCGGATCTCGCTGAATTGGCATCGGGCGCGTCCATCGGTTTCAGTTGGGCAGGCACCGACAAGGGTGTCACCCGGCGCCGTTTGAGCAAGCCGGTCATTGCCGCGGTTGAAGGCCATGCGGTGGCAGCTGGGCTGGCGCTGGCCGTCTGGTGTGATCTGCGGGTCGCCAGTGATACCGCGGTTTTCGGTGTATTTTGCCGCCGCTTCGGCGGCCCCATGCCCAATGGCTGCACAGTTCGCCTGCCGCGCATTATCGGTGAAAGCCGGGCGCTTGATATGCTGATGACCGGGCGTCCCGTCGCCGCCGACGAGGCTCTGCTTTTTGGTCTCGCGGATCGGCGGGTGGCGGAAGGAAAAGCGCTTGATGAGGCCCAGGCATTGGCCCGACAGCTGGCCGGATTTCCACAGCTGGCGTTGCTGTCGGATCGCGCGTCCTCAATCAGTCAATGGGATTATTCTGAAATCGAGGCTATTGATCGGGAGATAGAGGGCAGCAAACCGGCGTTCGAGCAGCAATTTCAATCAGGCGCTGGGCGCTTTGTCGATGGTCAGGGACGACACGGAGACTTTTCCTGATCTGCTGAAGTATCAGGTCTGATCTTCTTCTTTTTTCCGGAAAAACGCGGCGATACGCTCCCTTGTAACAGGCCCGTCAACCAGGGTCAGGCATATGATAACGCCAACGGTACCGAGGGCCGCATCGACGATAAAGGCGCGGCGGATCCCCTCCAGCAAAGTGGGGGCGCTGACGACAATTGCGGTATTCAGGCCCAGACCGATGGCGCCACCGGCATTCTGGAACATATACAGGATGGCCCCGGCAAGACTGGACTGCGAGGGGTCTACTGAAGTGATGCCAACCGTTGTAATGGACGAGAAGAAAAAGCCCAAGCCGATGCCGAGGATCATCATTCCCGGAACCAATCCGGCATAGGTAGTCGAGGCGTCAAGAAAGGACAAGATCAGGATACCGAGCGTCAGGCAACCGGAACCAATCGTCACCATCAATTTCGGGCCAAATCGGTTAAACAGCTGACCGGCGATAAAAGATGTCACAGCAAACATCGCCAGTATCGGCAGCAACCCGACGCCGGCCTGTGCCGGCGAAAATTTCAGTTCCTTGACCATGAATTGTGGCAAATAGAACAGTGAGGCAAAGTAAATGACATTGATGGTCAGGATGACGGCAATGGAGGTTTTGAACGCATCATTCTCCATGATTTCCTTGGGCACCAGCGCTTTCGGTCCCGCCCGTCTCTCGACCATGAAGAATATGCAAAGGGCGGCGACTGCCAGCCCCAGAAGGCCAAGAACGACCGGGCTCAACCAACCAAGATCCGCCCCGATATCCAGCAGTAGCAAAAACCCAAACAGGCCGAGCGACAGGGTCATGATCCCGGGATAATCAACAGTTTTCTCGATGTCGTCCACCTGGTCTTTTGGCACCGCCGACAGGGTGACCAATATCGCGATAATCGCAACCGGCACATTGATGTAGAAAATCCAGCGCCAGCTCAAATACTCCGTAAAGGCGCCGCCCAGCATCGGTCCCATGGCATTTCCAATGCCGGCAAACCCCAGGATCAGGCCACCGGCCAGCGCCGCCTTATCCTCCGGGATCAGTGAAAAGGTTATGCCCAGCATGGCCGGCCAGACCATGGAGCCGCCGATACCCATGATCGCCCGCGATATGAGCAGCATCCAGACATCCGTCGACAGGGCTCCAATCAACGAGAACAGCGCGAAAATGGTCATGCCGATAAAGAAAATCCGGCGCCGGCCGAACATGTCCGCCAACCGGCCTGCGGTGACAATAAACACACCGAACACCAGCACATATCCGGTAATCACCCATTGTGCCGTGGTCACATCAACTTGAAAGGCTTTCTCGATGGCCGGCAGGGCGACATTCAGCGCGGTGAAATCATTGCAGATAACCAGCGTCCCCAGCATCATGGCGGCAAGGCCACTAATCTGGGCTGCTGTCATCTTTTGCGGCGCGCTGTCCATACGACCTCCCTGCTCATCTGCTTAGCTGCTGTGCGAAGGCTCGCCACCAGGTTGCGGATTATCTTTCCCTTTTTTGCCAAAAAAATCCAGCACCAATTTCGCGAGTGTCAGGCGGTCTCGCGGCAGGCAATCATGCGCAGCGGCGTATACTCAACAACAACCTCCCCTTTCTGATTGACGATTTTGTTGCGTGTGCGGACCAGTCCGCGGGTCTTTTTCGACGTCAGGCGGGCTTCTATCACTTCACATTCCACATGAATGGTATCCCCGGCGAAAACCGGCCCTTTGATATCCAGCTCCATATTCAGGAAAGCAAGGCCCGTATGCTGCATGGTGGATTGCACCAGCAACCCTTCGGCAAAGGTATAAGCCAGCGCACCGGGCGCCACGCGGCCCTTGATATCCGAATGGTGCTTTACATATTCGAGATCCATGAACAGGACTTCTGTCATGCCCGTGCAATTAATGAAATTGACAATATCCGGTTCCGTTACCGTCCGTCCGATGGTCTGAAAAGTCCGTCCCAGCGGTAAATCCTCATAATAGAACCCTAATCCGATCACTTCCATTTTTTATCCTTTTTATTGTTGTTTGTCCTACCTTAGCGCAAGTGCAAAAGGTTGTACAACGGGATCAAATCAGCTTATCATGGTAGAAAGTTTCGGAAGAAAACTGGAGGCAAAAAACATGCCCGTTACCACCCGCCCCTTGCGTCCTGTTTTTGCAGGCGAAGCCATGGGGATCGATCTCACGGCGGCGATCCCGGAAGACGCTATCGCAGCAATCGATGCTGCGATCAATAAATATGCCGTTCTGGTTCTCCCCGGTCAGAATATTGACGACGCCCAGCAACTCGCGTTTAGCCGCCGGTTTGGCGACCTGGAAATTCCCGGCGCAAACAGTAATATTGGTCAGCGCACCGGCCGCAAAATGGGCCGCGGAATTGCCGACTTGTCCAATCTCGATCGGGACAACAATTTATACCAGCGAGATGACCGCCAAAGGATGTTTAACCTGGGGAACCAGCTCTGGCATTCCGACAGCTCCTTTAAAATTATTCCGGCAAAATACTCCATGTTGTCCGGCCGGGTGGTCCCGGCAGGGGGCGGAGATACCGAGTTTGCCGATATGCGTGCCGCTTATGATGCCCTGGACGAGCAAACGAAATCGGAAATAGACGACCTTGTTTGCGAGCATTCCCTGCTGCATTCGCGCGGTGTTCTGGGGTTCACCAACATCAGCGAAGACGAAAAAAACAACTTCAAGCCGGTCTTGCAACAGCTGGTCCGAACTCATCCCGATACCGGACGAAAATCCCTGTATCTTTCGGCACATGCCGGTAGCATTGTGGGAATGCCGGTCCCGGAAGCCCGCGCGCTTCTGCGGGAACTTACCGAACATGCGACACAACGGGAATTTGTCTATCGCCATAAATGGCGGCTGCATGATCTGGTCATTTGGGACAACCGACAAACCATGCACCGCGCCACGCGTTTTCGCGATACCGAAGAGGTGCGGGACATGCATCGGTCAACTGTCGCCGGCACAACCCCAACCGTCGACGGGCAACTACCCGCCTAGTTTATTTTCCAAACCCCGCCGCCGCCGGTACTTTTGCGACCATAAGCATCAGGCCGCTTAATGTCGCAATAACGGCGAGAATGCCGTAAGACAGCCAGTAATGATCCAGATGGCCGACCAGCAGGCCAAAGACCGTCGGCAGAATAAGCACGCCCGCGAACATGGCACTGGACCCCAGCGCCGTCGCTTCCGTTCGATACTTTCCGCCGTAGACAGCGAACGCACCATAAGCAATTCCCGTGAACCCGCTCGCCGTTCCGCCCGCGATTGCACTGACAATCAGAATTGCCCAGATAGGCCAGCTTACCGAAAACTGGCCGGCCGCCAGGGCGGCACCCGCCATCAGAAACCCAAGAAGTGCGAGCAGCTTAATGGCCGATATATATTTGTCGGCAAGCCAGCCCCACAGCGGCCGGCTCGTGACGCCGGCGATTTGATAAAGTGCAAGGACCTGTCCGGCCGTAACCAGATCAAGGCCGGTTTCGTCGGTTAAATGCAGCGCCATAAAACCGATAAAACAAAGCTGGATACCCGCATAGCAAAAGCTGGCGATGGCAAGTAACCGTATCACGGAATTATCCCGTAACAGATAAAGCGGCCGCAATCCTTCTGCTTTAAAAAGTTTATGCGCTGGCTTGCGGTCTGAATCCCATCTGGTGCGGTAATATTGGTACCACAGGATCAGGATAATGGCCGGAATAACCTGCACATAAAACGCCATGCGCCATCCAAAGGAAACGGCAAGAACAGGCAACAAAAGCGCCCCCAGCACCCCGCCCAACGGGACACCGATTTGCCGAATGGAAAATACCAGATTCAAGACACGCGGATTTGTGCGGGGAATAAGAAGATGCGTAGAAACCGGTGCGGTCGCCCCATAGCCGGATCCCAAGACGATAGCGCACAGCGCCAGTGCCGCCACTCCGCCGGAGCCGGCAATGAGCAGCATGGCAACCACGCCCAGCATCACAAACTGCCCCACCCGCACGGCGCCGTATTTGGCAATGAAATCAGGCGAGAGAACGGCAGAGAAAATGCCAATGCCATACACAGTTGAGACAAAAAGCCCAATGAGATTTCCGTCGACTTGTAAATCTCGGGCAATCTCGGGCGCCAGTGTCGGTGCGGAAAAGGCCGCCATAGTCGCCAATGTCTGCATCAGCAACGTCAGGATCAACGGCCCATAGGGAATACCAGTAATTGGCGGGCTTTTTTGCGGTATCGGGGGATCTGATAAGGACATGAGAAGGGTTAATCTATGTGGATTTCAGCCAAGCCCCTTTTTCTTGCGCCAGAAAATCAACGGTTTCTGGCTGCGCCTCCAGAAGCCGACCCCATTTTGTACAGACTTTCGCCAGCCGATCCGGGTGGACACCGAGTTGCGCCATGGCAACGCCGCCATTGACACTTTCCCGGTAGTCCTTAATCAGTCCATCTTCCAGTATAAACTTGCTCATCCCGTCAATTACCACCCGCTGGCCTGCAAATTCTGGCACGGTTGACGTAAAAGTGGAGAGAGACCAGGCATACGCCATATTACCCTCGCACATGGGATCAAACATCTCCCAGCGATAGTCTTCTCCGGCATCCCGGTGAAACTGATGTGACATCATGTGCGAGATTTCAGCACGGCCCTGATGGTCGCCATAGACATAATCGTGGTAAATACCATCCTCAGTGAAGCAGGCGGCGAACGCGTCACCGTCTCCGGCTTCGGCGGAACTGGAAAATTTTTCAAGAAATGCGGCAAAGTCACGAGTGTTCATTTTTATATCCTTTTTGATTATGCTCGGCTTGCGTCAAATAAACAGATCTATCCTAAACAAACTGCGCTATGATTTCACCGCGAACACGCATATGTCAAAATAATAAAAGCGAACAAATGAATGACCACAGATAAATTCTCTCTCCTTCAGTATCATGTCAAAGATGGCATTGCCGAAATCATCCTCGACAATCCGCCAGCAAATGTCATTAACCCGCAAATGACTGACGAATATTTTCAGGCACTTGATGCCGCGAACAATGATGCGGATGTCCGCATAATCTTGCTATCAGGTAAGGGGAAAGGCCTCTCGGGTGGTGTCGATCTTAAACTTCTCGACACCTACGGCCCGTCGGAGATGAAAGCGTTTCTTGCGCGGTTTTATGTGGAGATGATTGACAAGGTCCGTTCGCTGAATAAACCAATCATGGCCGCCGTGCACGGTTATGCCATGGAAGGCGCCTGCACGCTGGCGTTCGCCTGCGATATGATCATTGCTTCCTCGGATGCCAAATTTGGGTATCCGGGAGTTCCCAATCTTGCGGCACCACCGGGAATGCATGTGTGGCATCTACAACGCCTGATCGGACGAATGAAAGCGGCGGAACTGATATACACCGGCAAGACAATTTCTGCCGTCGACGCCGATCGGCTCGGGATGATCACCCGCGTTGTCGCACCGGAAGACTTGATGTCCGCGAGCCGAGCGTTGGCTCAAGAAGTGGCTGCCATGTCGCCTGTTGGCTTGAAGGCTGCCCGAGAGCTTATCTACCGGATGGAAAATATGGATTTCAAAACCGTTCCGGGGACCGCCCTTGATGCGGTAGCACTGGCCTTTGCCTCAGATGACAGTAAAGAAGCGCGCCGCGCATTTGTCGAGAAACGAAAGCCGGTCTGGACAGGAAAATAGGCCGGAAATTAACTTTCCGGCCTATCATCAATTTTCATAATTTTGTCGGAGGTTTAAGAGGCGAGAAGCATCTTCAAGCGGCCTTTGATGATGTCTTCGGCTTCTCCCATGATCCGGTCAATTAGCTCCTGACAGGTAGGATTGTCGTCGATAAGACCTGCGACCATGCCGCAGCTCCAGACACCGGCTTCCATATCGCCTTCCGTCATCACTTTTGGATACACACCGCCGACGAGTTCCATAATATCCTCGATTTGAGTGTTCGCCCCTTTTTCCCTCTCGATCGCCAGTACTTTTTCAGTGGCACTGTTTTTCAACACCCGTTCAGTGTTACGAAGCGGGCGCATAACCAAAGCTGTGTCCAGCTCGGTTGCCGCAATAATCGCATCTTTCACATTTTGATGAACGGGCGCTTCTTTCGTCGCGATGAACCGTGTCCCCATATTGATGCCATCTGCGCCAAGCGCCAGTGAGGCGACCAATTGTTGGGCATTACCGATCCCGCCCGACGCCACAAAAGGAACTTTCAGTTCCTGCGCCGCGCGTGGCAGCAAAATCATATTTGGAATATCATCTTCGCCCGGATGACCGCCACACTCAAATCCATCGACACTTACAGCATCACAGCCAATTCTCTCGGCTTTCAAAGAATGCCGTACAGACGTGCATTTATGGATGACTTTGATACCAGCCTCTTTCATCTGCGGCAGGTATTTTTCCGGGCTACGACCTGCTGTTTCGACAATTCTCACACCGCCTTGAACAATTGCATCAATATATTCAGGATACGGAGGTGAGGCAAAACTTGGCAAAAACGTCAGGTTCACGCCAAAAGGCTTATCGGTCATGTTATTGCATTTTGCAATTTCCCTGGCCAGGTCCTCTGGTGTTTTCTGTGTAAGACCGGTGATAATACCAAGTCCGCCTGCGTTGGAGACAGCTGCCGCCAACTCCGCAAAACCCACATAATGCATACCGCCCTGGATAATGGGGTGCTGGATGCCAAATAATTTTGTTATTCTTGTTTGCATAGATGCCTCCAATTAGCTACTGTTACCGTAGTTATATGATGTGTTCGGAAGAGCCGCAACCGATATTTTTGGGAAATGCACTTCAACCGCAAAAGTTTTGATCCGATATGAGTAGAACTGACTTAAAAAAAATAGATTGCAGCGTGGCCCAGACTCTGGATCAGATTGGAGAATGGTGGACCCTGCTTATTCTCCGCGATGCTTTTCATGGCATCAAACGATTTGACGATTTCCAGACACAACTTGAAATATCTCCGACCGTTCTCAGCGCCCGTCTCCAATCCCTTACAAAAAACGGCATTTTGGAAAAACTGAAAAGCAGAACAGATGGCCGTGCCTTCGAATATGTCCTGACCAAGAAGGGTCTGGATCTTTATCCCGTGTTACTCTCTTTAATGACCTGGGGAGAGAAATACGTGCCTAATGTAGATGGTCCTCGCATGCAGTTATTGGACAAGAAGAATCTGCGCCCCATACAGCCGGTGGGCGTTCGCTCAGAGGATGGTCGCGTCCTCAGCGCCAGAGACGTCATCGTCAAACCCGCGAGTGGGTCTGATGACCGGATGACATCACTTATCAATTATCGACAAAAAGCCTAATTTTTTAAGCGATCCCTTGTGCGCGATTAAGGATCGTTTCGAAATCCGTGTCACTTGGTAACGTTCCATAGGCTCCCGACCAGTGATTTCCGAGGCGCGATTCACAAAAAGCAGTCGCAACTGCAGTTGGGCTGAATTGTACTAAAAGGGCTGCCTGCCAGGCGAGTGCCATCATTTCGGTTACGCGCCGGGCACGGATTTCGAGATGCTCCAAATTTTCGAATTCCGACTTCAATTCAAGAATAAAAGCGTCGAGTATTGAATTGTGGCCCAACGCCTGTTCAATTTCCCCCATATATGCCGGCATCGCCCGCGGATCGCGATGCATGGCGCGCAGGACATCCAGGCAAATTACATTTCCAGAACCTTCCCAGATACTATTGACGGGCGCCTCACGATACAGGCGCGGCAAAATACTTTCCTCCACATAGCCGGGCCCACCCAGACATTCCAGCGCCTCACCAATTAAGCCCGGCGCGCGTTTGCAGATCCAGTATTTCCCCACTGCCGTTCCAATACGGGCAAGCGCTGTTTCTGTCTCATTATGCTCGCCTTCCCCAATGGCGCGCCCCAATCGCAAGAACAGGGCTGTCGCCGCCTCGGATTCAATTGCCAGATCCGATAAGACATTCCGCATTAACGGCTGCTGGATAAGTTTCTTTTGAAAGGCCGTCCGATGGTTGGCATGATGCAACGCCTGCACCAGCGCTTGCCGCATCAATCCGGCAGATCCCACGGCACAGTAATACCGGTTGCCATTGACCATCTCAATAATCGTCCGCACACCACGGCCTTCCTCACCCAGCATGACACCATATGCTTCCACCAGTTCCATTTCACTGGAGGCATTAGATTTATTGCCCATTTTGTCCTTTAGACGCTGGATATAAAGGCCATTTCGGTCACCATCCGGCCGCCATCTTGGCATGATAAAACAACTCAATCCATTATCCGAATAGGCCAGCGTCAAAAACGCGTCCGACATCGGCGCCGAACAGAAAAATTTGTGGCCGGACAAAATATAGGACGCACCAGCCCCCTCTTCTTTTCCTTCCGGGCGGGCGGCAGTGGAGTTGGCTCGTACGTCGGATCCACCTTGCTTTTCCGTCATGAACATCCCAATGGTCACACTGGTTTTTTCTTCTACTGGAATATCCCTCTTGTCATACTCTTTGCCCAGAACTCTCGGAAGCCACTCGGCGTTAATACTTGGCGTCGCCTTCAGGGCCGGGATAACAGAATAGGTCATGGCCATGGGGCAAAGAACGCCGCCCTCAACCTGGTTCAACATATAATTGAACGCGCCATGCGCAACATGGTTGCCTTCGCGGGTATTATTCCACGCGAAAGTCGGCACGTCATTGCGGATCGCAAGATCCATAAGATCATGATAAGCCGGATGAAAGTCCACTTGATTTATTCGCATACCATTTCGATCAAATGCGCGAAGAACCGGGGGGTTTTGATTGGCCTGGTTCGCTAGTTCAACAGTAGACTCAGCTCCAGCTTCCTTACCAAAGTCCAAAAGCTGTTGTGCCGCCCAGCCGGCACCGTTCCGAACAATGCCTTCTTGTAACGCCAGATCGGTCGCATATAAATCCTGATCCCCGATTACAGGCGGCATATTGGTGACTTCATGGGTCGGAAGGCTGGAAATTGGGCTACGCGGGCTCATAACATACTCCTTTTTTAAGAGCGGGTTCCTCTGAATATATAATCCCGACATTACGGGGGCAAGCAACAACTATAGCACCCTCCTTATTTTAGCCTTATAATGCGCGATGATGCCAATCGACCTCTTGTATCGATTTTCTGAGCCGGAGAATTCCTACCAAATGAACAATTCCGTAATTGAAGGCGTGATCGCCGCCGTTCCAACACCGTTTCTTGCTGACGGCAAGCCGGATCTTGAAAGATTTGTCGAGCATTGTCGGTGGGCTCTTGCTAATGGTGCGGACGGCCTTAATGTTCTCGGTACCACCGGCGAAGCCAATTCGCAAAATACAGAGGCCCGCAAACAGATCATGAAGGCGGCCGCTGACAATCTGGATCCGGCGAAGCTAATGGTCGGCACGGCCACTCCGGATCTGGAAACCACAGTCGAGCTCACGCAATATGCCAGTGACTTAGGATACCCGGTCGCCCTCGTCCTGCCGCCTTATTACTACAAGCCGGTCAGCGATAATGGTTTGTTCGGCTGGTTTGAAGATCTGGATCGCCGATTGGGATCATCGCGCATTCAACTGTATCTCTATAATTTTCCGGCATTGACTGGCATCGGGTTCCCGATCGATTTAATTGCCCGTATGGCGAAAGAATTAACGGGCCGCGTGGCGGGAATAAAGGATTCCAGTGCAGACCTCCCTTATTGCCGCGACATTGTTAAAAAAATTCCCGGCTTCAAGGTCTTTCCCAGCAGCGAAACATGCTTAGGGACGGCGCGAAGTGACGGGTTTGCCGGATGCATTTCGGCTTCTGTTAATGTTACCGCCCCGCTCGCCCAAAAGCTTTGGCAGGCAAGCGCCGGTACGGCAGACGCAGATATTTTGGACAGCCTCGTTAAACTCCGCACCCAAATTGCCAGCGTGCCGCTTATCGCGGCCGTAAAATACCTGATTTCTCAACGCGAACAATCGCCGCAATGGGAAGCCGTGCGACTGCCACAGGAAAAACTAAACGACGCCCAGAAAAAAGAGCTGTCTGAATCCGCATCTACCCTTGGATACGTATAATTTACGCGCTCCAGACGATGTCATGCTTGACTGTATAAGGGCCCAGCTTTTCTTTGATTTCCGAGCGAAGGGACGCCTCGTCCCCTCCTTTGACAGCAACAGTGGCCAGTGTCCCGTGAAGGTTGCTGTTCGATACCGAAACAGAAATGTCCGCCCTGGATCGTAACGGCTCCATTTCCGCGTTAAAGACGGTCTCAACGGCTTGCTGACGTAACGCCGGTTTAAAAATCTTTCCGACACCGGTCAGCGGCATGACGCCGATGATATGGAGATCGGCAGGGTTCGCCGCCCGTTCCGGAATACGCTCCCGCGCAAAATCCTGTAATTCTTCTGCCGTCGCCGACATATCGGGCTTAAGCTGCACGTAGGCAATGGGCATTTCACCGGCGTAACTGTCCGGGCGGCCAATGGCCGCAGCCAGTTCCACAGCGGGATGCTCGTGCAAGGCTTCCTCAATGATCGATGGGTCAATATTATGACCACTGCGGATAATGAGATCTTTCGCCCGGCCGGTCAGCCAAATATATCCATCGGCATCAATCCGTCCCAGATCCCCTGATATCAGCCAGCCATCGCTGGTAAACGCGTTGGCATTATATTCATCTTGAACATATCCGGGCATGACGCAAACGCCTTTCATGACAATGATACCGATTTCGTCGACATCAGCCTCTCGTGTCACATTGTTATTTTCATCCAGCATCACAGCCTTGATGTCAACGAAAGGCAATCGCATGCCAACCGATCCGAAGCGGGGTTCGCTGTGCGGCGGTTGCATGGTCGTAAAAGACGTCACCTCTGTCATGCCGTAGCCTTCGAGCATATTGACGCCAGATTGATCTGAAATCGCCTTTAGAACTTCAACCGGAGCCGCCGAACCACCGGTGAGACCAACGCGAAGACTACTGATATCTGCGTCACCAACCGGGATATTAAGTAACGCGGATAACATTGTCGGCACCGCTCCCAAAATGGTAATCCCGTATTTTTCTACCAGTCGCCAGTAATTACCTATAACGAGGGGATCCCTGAAACCCATCGGGCTTGCGATTACAAGCTTTCCGCCATTCAGGAGAGGAACCAGGCCAGCGACTATGGATCCGCTGATATGAAACAGCGGCAAGCCCGCTAGCAGGCTATCGTCCGTTGAATATGTCATGCCGAAGCCCGTTGAGGCGATTTGCGAAAGCTGCATTCTATTTGTATGGGGCGCAAGCTTCGGCACACCCGTGGTGCCACCCGTATGGTAATAACCAACCACCTCATCAAGGCCGCGATCAAGCGCACCTTCAGGTGTCGCCGCTTCCTGGACGGCCATGGATTGATCAAAGGGCTTAATCTTTTCGCCATCACATTCATCGCCACCACCTAGGACGAACACCGCCTTCAGTTCCGGCATATGCTCAATTACATAGGCCGCCTTTTCCCAGAGCTCGGGACTCAATGCACGGCCTGTCGCGACCAGCACTGTGGCATTTGCCGCCTTGGCAATTCCCAGAATATGTTCCGGCTCCAACAAGGGGTTTACGGCATTGACAATGCCGACGGCTTCCGCCCCCAGCATCGTGAAAATAGCTTGCGGACAAAGCGGCAATAAATAGGTCACAGTCTCGTCAGGCTGAAGCCCCGCAGATTTGAACAAGTTCGCGGTTTGATTGACGCGCCCCAAAAGCTGGCTGTAGGAAATTGTAACGCCATCCGCCATCGGATCACCGGGAGGGGCTGCAACAAGTGCCGGCTTATCTGGCACAGCAGCAACGGTGTCGCAAAAGGCCTGATAAATATTTTGATACGGTACCCAGTCTTCAATGGCCGTTGCTTCAAATTTTTCAACATCGGACAAGCTGGCAAAAGACGCCGTAAACTTATTAAGCGTTGCAGTCATGAATTCCTCCCAAAGGCGCATAATTCTTTTTGATTATGTCCGCCGATAATTTTCCCTGAAAAGCATGATGTCAGAATAACGTCGGCGCACAACCAAAATCTTGAATAAATTTATTGCGCCAAAAGAGTGCGATACCACTCTTCATGACGTCCTTCGTGATTATCCATGCCGGGTTTCGTCAGACATCCGCGAGGGGCAATGTAACTATCTATTCGGCGTTGCGGCTTTTGGTGCCAGCCAATATTAAAAGCCGACATCTTCGGATGAAAATACAAACTGCCATAGGGTAGATGATCATGTATCCACCAAGCGAGCGAGCGCCAGTCTTCCCCCTTAGCATATCGATCTGCAAACCATGGAATGACAATGCAAGCCATAGCTCCAAGGTTGCCATTATTATCGCGGCGATCCCAAACATGGCGCGATCCCGCGCGCCTGTTATGGGCGCAATTTAGGTTATTTTCATTTCCAAATGCATTCAATTCTGCACACCGATATGCCCCACGAATGCGGACAGGACCAAAGGTTTCCTGCAAGGGCTCTAACAATTGCGAGGCCAGTCGTTCACCGGCCCATATTGCAAGATCCGGGTCGTCAGGAATATTCGGAATTCCGTAGAAACTGCCTATTTCCGAATGCAAAAAATCGCGCATGAAAAAAGATTTGGATAGGCGAACTCTCCCTAAATTCTCAAGACCCGCCATGGATTTTGGTGACTTCATCGCCTTCCCTTCGAATATTCTATTCGGCAATATTATTGGTAAATTCCGCGGCAGCATCCGCCATCGTCATGAAAACGGCCCCACCGGCAATCAAAGACCGGATCAGCTCTTCCAGCATCAGCATGCGGTGACCCCGGCCGATACAAAATGGATGGCAGGTGTATGTCAAAATCCCCCAATCCATCTTACGCCTCAGATATTCGAAATCACCCAGCCAATTATTGAGAACATCCTCCGTCGACCGCAAACCAGGCAGCACCGACGTTTTTGTTCGAACATATTCGAAATGCGGAAAATCATCTGTCGACCAGCTAATGGGCATTTCGATCAATTCGGAGGGCGGTCCAAATTCCACACGCGCGTCAGGGTGAATGACATCTCCGGTCCGCGCAAAATACGGCGTATAGTCGTTACCCATCATACTACTGTCATACTTGAACCCCTGTTCAAGCAAAAGCTCCACACTATGGCTACTCAAATCCCAGGAGGGCGACCGATAGCCAATTGCCCGGCGGCCGCATAAGCCCTCAATCGTTTCGTTTCCCAAAGCCAGCTGATCTTGTTCTTCGGCATATGACAAACTTGCGGGCGGTATATGTGACCAGCCATGATGCCCAACTTCGTGGCCGGCGTCGGCAATCATTTCACAAGTCCGAGGATAACTTTTAATAGTAACGCCGGGAATGAACCAAGTACTTGGAATATCATACTCTTTGAGCAATTCCAGAACGCGTTCCGTGCCTACTTCGCCAAATTCTCCTCGAGACATTGATGTCGGCGTCGTTCGGCCATTGACAATCCAGCTTGAGACGGCATCATAGTCGAAACTTAGACAAACAATATGGCGGGTCATAACATTCTCCTCTGCCGGGCACCTTTATTCTATTCTTGATGCCCCAATAATAAGAACAGGCTACTCTTCATCGGGCAAGGCTGCAATAAGTGTGCATTACTGCGAAAAAACGACGGGTTATGGTGTAAAATATGTCCTTTTCGAAGATTGCTGTTCTGGGCTTGGGAAATGTCGGCTCCCTTGCAGCCACTTTATTGAACGACGCCGGTTTTGAGGTCGTCGGAATTGACAGTCGCGCGTTACGGACAAAGTTCCCTTTCGATACCCAGATCCATGACATTGCAAACATTTCGTTGTTGACGGACGTTCTTCGGCCCTTTGATGCGGTCCTTTCATGCCTGCCGTATTTTTTGAATATCGATGTGGCGCGGACAGCCCATGGACTTGGAATTCATTATTTTGACCTGACCGAGGATGTCGCAACGACCCAAGCCGTTCTCGATCTCAGTAAATCGGCAACCGCTGTTATGGCGCCGCAATGTGGACTGGCTCCAGGGTTTGTCGGGATTGTCGGCGCTAACTTGGCGGAGAAATTCGATACGGTTCGAACCATTCGCCTGCGGATCGGGGCGCTGCCCCAAAACCCGACAGGATTGCTCGGTTATGCCTTTAACTGGTCTCCCGAAGGGGTCGTCAACGAGTATCTAAATGACTGTGAGGTCATTGAAGAAGGACAACGAAAATGGGTATCCCCCATGGAATGGGTGGAAACAGTCCTCATCGACGGCAAAAAGCTCGAAGCATTTACAACATCCGGTGGGCTTGGCACCATGTGTGAAACTTACGACGGTGTCGTGGAAAATCTGGACTATAAAACCATGCGATACCCGGGCCATGTAAAATTGATGAATTTCTTTTTTCATGAATTGTTGATGCGCGAGAACCGTGAACAGGCCGGAACGATCCTGACTCACGCCAAGCCCCGGGTCGATGATGATGTTGTCTATGCCCATATTTCAGCGGAAGGAGAAATTCAGGGCCGGCTGGAGCGCAAGGAATTTGTCCGCAGTTACTATCCCATAAAGAGGGCTGGCAAGGATTGGACCGCCATTGCCTGGACAACAGCGGCCTCAGTTTGCGCCGTTATTGAAATGGTGCGTGCGGGTTCGTTGCCTGCAAAGGGCTTTATTAAGCAAGAAAAAATTCCTCTTGGTAGCTTTTTAGAAACGGCGACCGGGAGCTTATTTGAAACAGCCGCCAAGGAAAGCCGGCAAATACAGGTCGGGGGCGACCTCCAACCCAAGAAAGTCTAAGAATGAGTTTTACTGGATTAAATGCGCTGACTTTCGGGTCCGCAACTATTGATGTGATTGGAATTGTCCCCGATGAAGACATCGAACGGGTCACGATGACGAATGCAACTTCCTCCTTCCTCTTACTTGAAGAAGGTCGGAAAATAGACGTTAGTTCAATCAAATCTTCTGTCGGCGGCGGGGGTACTAATGCAGGCGTGGCATTGGCACGTCTCGGTTTCTCCACCAGTACATTCGTGCGGACCGGCAATGATCTTGAAGGCAAGGAAATCGTCGAAAGGCTCAATGCCGAAGGGATAAAAACAGACCTCATCATTCAGGATGCCAATATGCCGACCGGCAAGGCGATCATGGTCACGTCACATGTTTGCAATCCGACCATTTTTACCAACCGAGGTGCCAACACAACGCTGGTCGAAAGTGAAATCGATCCGAATATTTTTATCGATCGCCATCTCGTCTATATCGCCAGTTTATCTGGCAATTCAGCAGCCTGCCTTACGCATATCGTTCAAGCAGCAAAAGAAGCCGGTGCTTTCGTCGCCACTAATCCGGGCATCAGACAGCTCACTTATTGGGCAGGCGATATGGTTGAAGCCCTGCCCTATGTGGACCTGATATCGGTTAATGCAGTAGAAGCGGAGCAATTGGCACTGACCCTTCTTCCCAAAGGCAATCGCATTCAAAATGTCCCGGATTACGTGGACGGTCCTGTTCTGCTGCATAGGGGGCTGGCGGGTCGCTCGCTTGAAGTATTTGTGGCCGAAGTCTGTAAATTGGGACCAAAAATTGTTTTGATAACAAATGGCGCAGAAGGCGCTTATGCCGGGACAAAGGACGGCATTGAATTTTATCCCGCCGGTAAAGCGGAAGTCGGCAATACTGCTGGTGCTGGAGATTCATTTGCGACAACTTTTTCCGCATATGCCTCTGTCGGTTCGGATATTGTCACGTGTCTCAAAGCAGCGTCGGAAAATGCACTTTCCGTCATCGCGGCACCTGATACCCACTCTGGCCTCTTAAGCGGCGATGACGTGAGCAAAGCGATAGAATAAAAAATTACACGAAATAGTGCTCAGACCGTCTGTTTTGCATAAGTAGTTGCACGAATAACGGGGGATAAAATGGAATTTGGAGGAATATTAGGGCTGATCGTTCTCGCCCTCGATATTTACGCTATCGTAAAAATTTTCCAAAGCGGTGCCTCTACGGGCGCAAAAGTGCTCTGGATATTGTTGGTACTTATTTTACCGGTACTCGGGCTTATTATCTGGTTCTTTGCCGGGCCAAAAGAAGGATAACTCGCGTCTTACATGAACCCGTATTGTAGCGGTTGATTTTGCTGACTGGACCGTTCCTCGCTATTGCAATAGACTTCTCCTTCGCTTGCAAAAAGGAGAATAATAATGAGCGGACAACAGTCAGAGCGGTATACCTTAATTGGATCTAACGGTTCCCCTTACTCGCTGAAGATGAGAGCGTTGATGCGTTATCGACGGTTGCCTTTCGATTGGGTGCTGCGGACGACACGCAATCGATCAGAATTTGAAACCGTTAAACCGGCTCTGGTGCCCGTTCTAAAATTACCTGAAGATGGCAGCCTGCATATTGACAGCACACCTCTTATTTATCGACTGGAAGACCGCCATCCGGATACCCGATCGGTTATCCCGGATAACAAAGCACATGCCTTTTTGTCTCATCTCATTGAAGATATGGCAGACGAATGGTGTACAAAAATGATGTTCCATTATCGTTGGACATATGATGCGGATATTAAGTACGCGAGCTACTGGATCGCAGATGATAGCTTCCCCGATGAAGTCAGGGAGAAGCGTGATGAGATGGCGAAGAGTTTTGCCGAACGCCAAATCGGTCGCATGCCTCTGGTCGGCTGCACACCGGAAAATGCGCCTGTTATCGAAACGGGATATCAGCGTATTCTTTCGCTTCTTGAAACCCATGTTGGGCAGTATGACTTTCTGTTTGGCACCCGTCCCTCCATCGGTGATTTCGGACTTTACGGTCAGTTGAGAGTATTGGCCACGGATCCAACGCCCTTATCTATTATCAGGGCCGTCGCCCAGAGGACCGAGAGTTGGCTGCGACAAATGGACGATGCTTCTGGCATTGAAGGAGATTGGGCTGCAACCGACGCCCTGCCCGCAGCCACGCAAGGCTTACTGGATTTTGCCGGGTATGTTTACCTTCCTTTTCTGGCCGCAAATGCGCAAGCCATTTCTAAAGGGCTAGACAGTTTCAACCTGACGTTATTGGACCACCCTTACAGCCAGGGTGTTTTTCCCTATCAGGTGAAATGTTTGCAGGATCTTAAAAGACGCTATAATGAACTATCGGAAGAGAATAAAAACACGGTCGACAATCATTTAGGCGGAACCGGTGCCCTTGAAATTCTAGCCCCGAATTAAGCCTCTGAAACTAGGAAACCATTATGTTTCGAAAGATGTTGAAGTCTCTTATTGCGATTATCTGCATTGTCCTTATTAGCCTTGCCATATTGAGGATTACGCCCTTTTGGGATACGGTTTTGCCAGCCGGTGATGTCACAAAAACTGATTTTTCAACACTTACTCCAACAGATAGCTCCAATTGGTTCCTAGTCTGCCCGCCCAATTATTGCCTGAAATCAAAACCTAGCCTCAAAGCGCCTGATTTTCCGTTCAGTCCCGAAAAATTGCATACGGCCCTCCAGACTTTGATCGATGAGCAGCCCGATATCAAGATATTGTCGGAAACGAAAACGTCATTTGAGCTTGTGGTCAGGACAAAATGGGTTGGTTGGCCGGATCATGTTTCCATTCATATATTACCAGCAAGCGTCAATGGCAGCACACTCGCCATTTATAGTCGCTCGAATTACGGCCGCTCTGATTTTGACGTCAATCGAGAGCGGATCGAAGGCTGGCTTTTACAATTAACCGGGGCGAAATAATATTCTGCGATTTGAGACATGATTCAAATTACCGCAAACATTTCCCTTGATGAGGATGAAATTCAGGAAAGTTTTATTCGCTCCTCCGGGCCCGGCGGTCAAAATGTGAACAAGGTCGAAACGGCCGTACAAATCCGTTTTGATGCACGTCATAGCAAAAACATACCCACTAGCATTTATGCGCGTTTAAAAACACTTGCCGGACAGAAGATGACCAAAGATGGCGTAATTGTCATCACAGCAAATGAGTATCGCTCTCAAGACCGCAATCGGAAAGCCGCCTTGGAACGTCTTGTTGCCTTGATCGAACAGGCAACAATCGTCCCCAAACACCGCCGCCCAACCAAGCCCACTTATTCGTCCAAGCTAAAGCGCCTCGACAAAAAAACACAACGTAGCCAAACCAAGAAAAATCGAGGCCGAGTTTCAAAGTCTGACTATTGAAGTAAATTCTTTTTTTGAATTCCCCCAATCCTAACCTGGATGATTAAGCCGACTTAATATTCAATTGTCCTTGCAGCCAATTATAATAGTTGGCCAAATTTTCCTCGTCACGAGAGCAGTAAGACCATTTTTGTTGGCGTCTAATCCGCAAAAACCCTGCACGTCGAAGCAAGTCTATGTGGCGGCTGGTCGTGGGTTGACTCAGCCTCAGGCGTTCCGAGATGAGATTAATACAGACACCTAAATCCTCAGGACTTGCGGATTCCTGATGTGAAAAGTTTACTTCTGGTTCATCAAGAAGTTGAAGAATTTCAATTCTAACTTCGCTGGAAAGCGCCTTGATTTGATCAATACGTTCTGTCATACTCATAGTTATATAGCAATATTGCTATGTGTCAATGCTAAGGTCATGTTTATGCTTATACTCGATCAAAAATTTTCTTTCCGTGGGCAATCCGTTGCATGGGGCACTATTGGTGAGGGTGACCCAGTGGTCTTGATCCATGGGTTTCCATGGTCTGCACAGGCGTGGCGAAATATTGCGCCTTGGCTGGCGGCAACTCATAAAGTGTATTTCTTCGATATGCTTGGCTGTGGTTTGTCCGAGAAACTTGAAAGCCAAATTGTCACCGAGCGCGTTCAAAGCGATTTGCTGGAATCATTGATCATATATTGGAACTTGGAAAAACCGCAAATCGTTGGGCATGACTTTGGAGGTCTAGCGGCGCTACGGGGTCACTTTGTAAATGGTATTGAATATGGCAAACTTCATCTTATCAACGCCGTCGGCGTTTTGCCGTCAGGATCACCTTTTTATTCTCATGTAGCTGAGCACGAGGCCGCATTTTCTCGTCTCCCCGCATATGCACATGAGGCGCTGTTCAGGGCATATATTCAAAACGCAGCGCATTACCAGCTTAATGATGAAGCGATCGAAATTTACGCCGCGCCGTGGCGTGATGAAGTTGGGCAAGCAGCCTTTTATCGGCAAATCGCACAAGCAGATATCCGACATATTACTGAAGCACAGGAGCTATATCAAAAACCGAACTTCGATGTCCATATAGTGTGGGGAAAAGAAGATACATTTATTCCGCTTGAGCAAGGAAAAGAGTTGCAAGCCCTTCTCTGCGCCAAAAGCTTCGTTCCCATTTCAAGCGCCGGTCACATTGTCCATGAAGACGCCCCTGAAGCAATTGTCGGAACTTTATTGAGAAACATGTAATCTGCCTAAGTAAGGCGTGCTGGTATTGCCAGCCAGCGAACATCGAAGCCAGGACCGCAATATCATAAAGCAGCCGTTGAAAGGCTAGCGGAATTGATCCGAGACGCCTGCATTACACCTAAATATCGTCGGCCCACAAGGCCCGATTATTCTTCGAGCCTCAAGCGTTTAGAGAAAAGGAAACGCTTGGGAAATGTAAAAAGACTCGAGGTAAAGTTCAGTTCGATTAACCTCGCGCACCTGACTAGGCTGGTCGCGACCGACGATTGGAAGGCCGGCCTTTGCGCTGCGCACCACTTCCCGGTTTGGCACTGTTTGATTTCGGTTGATTGATACGCCGGTTCGGTTTGTGCTTACCCGAATTCGAACGGCGGCTTCGATTACCCGACCGATCCGCTGTACTACTGTCATCCTTTTCCGTTTCTGCCAGCGGCGTCATACCTTCTTGATGAAACGGATGGTCTTCCATGAGCGGCAATTGCTGCCGGATGGTTTTTTCGATATCACGCAAATAACTCCGCTCATCATGATCCACAAAAGATAGGGACACACCGGCTGCGCCCGCGCGAGCGGTTCTGCCAATACGGTGCACGTAGCTTTCAGGTTCGTTCGGAATCTCATAATTGATCACATGACTGACGTCATTCACATCAATGCCACGGGCCGCAACGTCTGTGGCAACCAACGCCCGAATGTCACCAGCGCGAAATTCGTTCAACGCCTTCTGTCGGGCATTCTGCGATTTGTTGCCATGGATTGCACCAGAGGAAATACCCAATTGTTCTAGCTGTCGGGAGACACGGTTTGCACCGTGTTTTGTACGGGTAAAAATCAAGACACGCTTTAAGGCTTCATCTTTAAGTAAATGTGCCAATAATTGACGTTTGCGACCTTTCGGAACCATCAATACATGTTGATCAACTTTTTCCGCCGTCGTTGCCGTCGGCGCGACTTGTATCCGTACTGGATCTTTCAGAATGCTGGCCGCCAGGCCTTCAACAGATTTCGGCATTGTTGCTGAGAAAAGAACAGTCTGACGATCTTTTGGCAAGCGGTCGATGATTTTCCGAATATCCCGGATAAAACCCATATCAAGCATCCGGTCAGCTTCATCCAGCACCAGAAATTCAACCTTTTGCAGACTAATATGCTTCTGGTTCATCAGATCGAGCAACCGCCCGGGCGTTGCGATAAGAATATCAGCACCGGAAAGCATGGCTTTAACTTGCGATTTGGGAGAGGCGCCGCCATAAACCAGCGCCATACGCAAATGCAGATATTTTGTATATCCTTTGATATTCTCCGCTATCTGAACAGCTAATTCCCTGGTCGGTGCGAGGATGAGGGAACGCGCTTCTTTCGGATTTCGCTTACCTTCATCTTTCAAAAGCTTCTGGATAATAGGAAGCGAAAAAGCTGCCGTCTTGCCAGTCCCTGTTTGCGCCAGTCCGATCAGATCTTTTCCGTCAAGTATATTCGGAATAGCCTGGCTTTGGATCGGAGTCATCTCTTCGTATCCACCTTCCTGCACAGCACGCAGGACGGATTGGTTAAGTCCGGAATCCGCAAATTTACTCATCATGTTTACTTTCTAGCTTTTCATCGGCTGCTGCCAATGGAAATGGACCGGCTGCAGGTGCCCTTGGCGGCCTGCATTCATGCCTGTCCCTATTTGAGCTGGACTTGTATCGTAAACGAGCCGCATGTCAACATGCGAGGAGAAATGTTGACGCGCAAGGAAATCTAATCACATGCCCTCAGGGCTACTCAGCCCGTACGCATATTCTGGACAAAGCCAGATATTACAGACTTCAGATTAGATGTATCGGATGCCAGTGTATCTGATTGCTGGACAAAATCGGCAGCAGCACTGTCACTTCGAGAAGTTACTTTCTTGATATCGGATACGTCAGCTTGCACTTGTTGGGTACTTTCATAAGCCCGCTTAATGCTGCCAGATATATCTCCGGTTACCGCCGTCTGTTCTTCGATTGCGGACGCAATGGAGGTCGTGGCTTCACTAATTTGATTGACCGTTTCAAGAATTGCCTGAATCTCGGACGCGGCTTGATTACTGACCTGCTGAATACTGCCTACTTTGCCTGTTATTTCCTCTGTCGCGCGCGCCGTCTGCGTTGCCAGATTTTTAACTTCGGATGCAACAACTGCAAAACCTTTACCCGCTTCTCCAGCCCGGGCAGCTTCTATGGTTGCATTCAAAGCGAGGAGGTTAGTCTGTTCCGCAATATCATTAATCAGATTTACAACTTCCGAAATTTCCTCGGCAGCGACAGTAAGGTCGCCCATGGTAGCTGTAGTAGATTTTGCTCTGTCCGCTGCATCTTTGGCCACTGTACTGGATTGTCCGATCTGTTGAGAAATTTCGCGTATTGAATTCCCCATTTCATCGGTGGCCGAATTTACTGACTGCACACTTTCAGACATCTGCTCGGTTGCTTGAGTTGTAGTCTCTGTCTTATCACCGACTTCACGGGACAATTCTTTCATCTGATTAGCAAGGCCAGCCAGGGCACTGGATTTTTCTGACACCAAATCTACGATGCCTGAAATCGATGTTTCGAATTCCACTGCCATGTCATCACGCTGTTGTTTTGACTGCGTTTCACTAACAACTTCAAGTTCAGACTTTTCAACTGCAATTCGGTCTGCCTCAGACTTCGCAGCGATCGCTTCTTCCTTAGCTTCCGCCGCTATGCGACTTGCATCAAGTGCCTTCTCTTTTTCTTCTTCGGCATTCCGCACCGCGTTTTCAGCTGTTTCCACAGCCAGCTCAGAGGAGGCAAAGGCTTCAGACAAGCGATATGTCAGCCAAATCAGTGTTCCTGTTTCCAAGATCACCACAGTTGCATGAAGAACAACCCGCCAGAAATCAGCACCATTTGGAAATACGGCAGCGGGATAGACGAAATTTAAAATCAAGTGATGCGTGGCAACAGTTGCCGCCGCAATTAACACGGCTTTCCAGTCACATAATGCTGCAATGATCGCAAGTGCGGCAAAGAAATACATATGAACATCGATTTGCCAGGGGTGGCCGGCGAAGGCGTAAACCAGCAAGGAAACCTGAACCATATATGAGACTGCAGCCAGGTAGCGATAAAGGGCTTCTTTCTTTGCCATGAGCCACGCCGCCGTCGGAAACGCCGCAAAAACTGCACTGCTGGCCATAAGTGTGATCCAATCCGCACTCAATAGATAGGCACTGACAGATATCACAACAACATGAATCCATAGGAGAAACAGGATGATCTTGGAGATCGTCAGTCTCAGGGTGTCCAGCGTATTCATTACGTATTTCCAATCTTTGTTGTCGTCTTATTCTGCGTAGATGTCAGACATCCGCCCGCATATATGGCGTCCAGAACCAACCAGGCTCCGACGTCGTAAATTTTCTCAATTTGGTTTGAGTGCGTGAGATTGAGAACAACAATGTTTTCAATCGCCCCAATTCGTTGAAACTGAATTTGCAAGGGCGCTAATTGCCGAACAATGTCACCAACTGATAACGTGGGACTAAAGACAACGGCGACTTCGCGGCTGTCCTTACCAGGCGCAAAATGAAGAGAAAAAAGAAACGCGAAACTGCAAGCCATCATTACGATGGCAAGGAGAATGGCACTTCTTTCATCTTTTGTATTGCTGCTGCGCACAATGGCTCCCTAATCAAATATTCAAACTTTCTCAAGATTAAGCTTAATTGTATTTATATAGCGTTAAACTATAGAAAAAATCGATGTCCTTGGTGTAACAGTACGCGAGCCAATAACTTGCTCCCGCTGAAGGTGGCGGTATAGTGATCTCTGACACCGAAAAAATAAAAAAATAAACAGGAATTCTTCATATGCGCGCGATCATCGTACGAAAATATGGCCCCTATCAAGACCAAGCCAAATTGGAAGATATATCTAAACCCGAAGTCCCTGGTACCGGTGAAGTCTTAATTCGCAACAAGGCGGCAGGCGTCAGTTTTGCAACCTCCTTAAATATCGCCGGAAAATATCAACGGAAGCCGCCGCTGCCCTTTGTTCCGGGTACGGAAGTTGGTGGTATTGTTGAGGCTGTCGGCCCCGATGTTAGCCGGGTTTCTGTCGGGGATCATGTAATGTGCAATGTTGATAGTGGCGGGCTAACAGGGTTCAATGTTACGTCAGCGTATTCCTGTCACAAAATTCCAAGCGATATGGATTTTGCTGCAGGGGCAATGCTTATCACCTCTTACACGACATCTTACGGCGCGCTGATCCGTCGAGCCAATTTGAAGGCAGGAGAATTTCTATTGGTCCACGGCGCCGCTGGTGCGGTCGGGCTTGCCGCTGTAGAGATTGGAAAGGCAGTCGGCGCAATCGTTATTGCAGTCGCTGGTGGCGAGAAGCATTGCGAAGCAGCGCGACGCCACGGAGCCGATCATATTATCGATCATCGGCAATCAAATTTTCGCGATGTTGTTATGGAAATCACTAATGGACACGGTGTTGATGTTGTTTATGACAGTATTGGCGGTGACGTTACCCACCAATCCATTCGGGCAATGGCTTGGGAAGGGCGCTTATTAACGATTGGCTACGCCTGTGGAGATATCCCGAAAATCCCAGCCAATATGCTACTCCTTAAAAATATTTCCGCCATGGGTTTCAATCTCGGGCATTTCTTTGGTTGGTCACCGGGAGGCAGTCGCGAACAACATATCGACGTTCTGGACAAAATGGTCGGGGGCGTTTTGAAACTTCATGCAGAGGCCAAGATCTCTCCTGAAATAGGGGCCAGATACCCACTTTCTCAATTCAGGCAAGCGATGGATGCCGTCATCGATCGTAAAGTTGACGGCAAATGTGTCATTATGATTGATGAAGAAGATTACTGACAGCAATAATCTATTTGCGGAGGAAAAATGCGTATAAATTTGTCGGCAGAGAGAAAAGAAGAGATCGCAAGCGCACTATCGGGATTTTACAAGGAGCAGTTCGACGAGGAACTCAGTGAATATCGGGCGTCGACGATTATGGAGTTCATGCTTCAACGGATTGGACCCTCACAATATAACCAGGCTGTCACTGACGTCCGTAAATTTTTGATGGAAAAAGTTGAGGAACTGGATACCGAATTCTACGAGCCTGAAAATTTGTAATCGAAAAGGCCTCGGAATTGAGGAAAGACGTCGTGTCGGTTTTCCGATAGTCTTTTAACTCCCATAACAACAAGAAACAAAGGGGAACGAAATGGCATACGAACATATCACATTTGAAACGCAAGACGGTGTCGCAACAGTGACACTCAATCGACCCGACAAATTAAATGCGTGGACGCGGCAAATGGAGCGAGAAGTCCGTGATGCCATGGAACAATCTGAATTGAGTGACTCCGTCCGCGTTATAATTCTGACGGGCGCCGGACGCGGTTTTTGCGCTGGCGCAGACATGGATTTGCTCAGCGGTATCGAAGATGGTTCCGAAAAACGAGAGCCTGGTGCTGCTTATGGAACACGTCCTTACAATGTATCCGTGCCAGCGGACTATCAAACTCAATATTCCTATTTTCCTTCCCTCAGCAAGCCTGTCATTGCCGCAATAAATGGCCCTGCAGCCGGCCTCGGTATGGTGGTTTCGCTATATTGTGACATGCGCTTTGCCAGCCGGGATGCCATTTTCATGACAGCCTTTGCAAAACGCGGACTGATCGCCGAACATGGGATTTCCTGGATGCTGCCGCGATTAATCGGCCACTCGGCTGCTCTCGATCTTCTACTTTCTTCGCGCAAGGTCACCGCTGAAGAAGCGCTACAACTCGGCCTGGTCAATCAGGTCCATGAAGCCGATGCCCTGTTACCCGCCGTGAAGGCCTATGCGAAGGACCTTGCGAAGAATGTTTCTCCTCGCTCCATGGCCGTAATGAAGCGGCAAGTCTACAATGCGCAGTTCCAGTCCCTAAATGAAGCTGTGGCTGTGGGAAATGACGAAATGATTAAAAGTTTTGAGAGTGAAGATTTCAAAGAAGGTGTGGCTCATTTTATCGAAAAGCGAGCGCCAAAATTTACGGGCCGTTAAAGTGTCGGGTCCAGCGGGACCCGACATACACTTCTATCAGCCGTGACGACGCTGGATCCCGGATAAAAACCCTTTAATCTGTTTTTGCATTTCGTGAAAGTCCTCAACCATGCTATTGGCCGCCGATTGTTGACTAGCTGCGGCACCACCGGTCTGCGTCGCATCCTCTCCGATTTCTGTGGCCGTTTCCGTTACATGCAAGGTAGATCGGGCTGCTGACTGCGCATTCATGGTAATATCATTAATTGCAGCCAATTGAGTATCCACAGCTGCGGCAATACTGGAAGTGGCATTATCCATTTGCGAAATAGTCTTAGTAATTTCGTCGGTTCGATCGACAGTTGTTGATGTTGCTTTTTGAATTGCTGAAACTTGAGAGGATATTTCCTCGGTCGCCTTTTCCGTTTGACTAGCAAGGCTTTTAACTTCGCTGGCGACGATGGCAAATCCTTTCCCTGCTTCTCCGGCTCTAGCTGCTTCAATTGTTGCGTTCAACGCCAAAAGATTTGTCTGACTAGCAATATCTTCAATCAGCGAAACCACTTCACCAATCTTGTTCGCCGTCTCTACCAAACCACGAATTGTTTCAGACGTCGACGCCGCATGCTCAACGGCGGTCGCACTGATGGACGAAGAATTTTCTACCTGTACCTTAATTTCATCGACTGATTTAACGAGAGTTTCAGCGCCTTCCGCGACCACCTGGACATTTTGCGCCGTCTCTTGTGACGTCGCGTCCATTTCCCGCGTTTTGATGAGAGTCTGTTCAATCATCTGTGTCATTTTACTGGCGCTGCCTTTTACTTGATCCGAGGCAACTTCGACGGCAGACATTTTGCCCGCTATGTTTGCATCAAACCCATCAATCAATGCTTCAATGCGCTGCACCTCTTCCTCGTCAGATTTTTTCTGCGCAACAATCTCATTCGCTCGTGTTTCCGCCTGTTGGCGCTGCTGATCGATTTCTTCTGCCATGGTTTCCCGTTCGGTTACATCCTCCCACGTCACCATGCTTTTTATATGTTCGCCATTGGCGTTAAGGACAGCCGCAATCACCAGTTCCAGTCTCTTATTACCGACGGGAATGACCTCCGTGACAGGAAGCTGTTTATAGTCTTGAATATAGTCTAATTTCTCCTGCTCAGTACCTATAACGTCCCAGATCTTGACAGGTGTGTCTGTTTGATCATTGATATTTTCGAGCTCCGAGCCTTGGCCGGCCTTATTAACAAAATAGGTACTGCCTTTCAATCCGACCAATGCCGTTGGCACCGGACTACTTTCAATCATATTTCTAAGCTGGAAGCTATCTTCCACGCTTTTTCTGAGCGTCGAAAGCGCATTCACCATATCCAGAAATTCATCATTGCCAACTTTGGGAAGATCAATATCCGTATGGCCCTTACTGATTTCCGTAAGTTTATTGGAGAAATCGCGGATTTTGCCGAAAAGAGAAAAATTTAGCAAAACCCAGCCAATAATCCATGCCAGAACAATTCCAGCCGCAATGAGGAGCATGGAAAAATTACGAATCTCCTTGGTAAGTGCGAGAAATTCACTCACGTCCCTCGTCAAATAGCCGACGACCCAAACGCCCCCGGTACTATCCGGAATACCAACTTCCAATTCATCAAGAGTTAAATCAGGAGACGGAGATGCCTCCGCGATTTCCGCATTGGCTTGTTCGTTCGTATTATCGGTTGCCGCCAACTCTGCTGCAGCGCCAAAGTTCCGGAAATTATCTTCCAGAAGAATATTTCCCTTTGTATCTTTAAAAACAAGATCACCGTTAAGATATTCCCCCAATCCCGTGAGATGCGGGAAGGGATTTGTTACCACTTCAATGAAACCGGCAAGCCGGAAGCCACCAATCGGTGCAATAACACTGTGAACTGGTCGCCCGTCCTTCGTCCGCCAATAATAAGCAACAGCTGTCCTGCTGGCTTTTTTGTCCCGAGCGAGAAGCTTTTCATTCAAACTGGGAACTGAGGTGACTGTTTCTCCATTTCCTTTTGACGAAGTTGCCAGAAGGTTCATTTCCTTGTCGAAAATGTTGGTGGTTACAAGAAAGAATTCCTGTCGTGTAATAACCGCGTCGTTATGAAAAGCAGTCGCCTGGATTTCGATATTTTCGGGCTTTTGCCCTTTGACTGATTTTACCAGAGGTTTATGTCGAGACCAGTTTTTTACTTGCGGTATAATCTTGTCCGCATATTGTAATCTTACGCGGTCATTCACCAGGAAAGTCAGGGTGTCAGTTGCGTTGTCCTTGAAACTTTGCAATGAAAACTCGGCAAATTTGTCGGCAATCAACGTTTGCCCTGCCAGCAGGCTCGCTGAAATAACAACGGCCAAGGCCACAAGAATGCGACGTGGCGTCCAGAATAACTCTGCCTTAATACTATAGGATTTTGTTCCCGAAGGCTTAGATCTGCCTTTTAAAAACTTGAATTTCATTTGGCGCGTCACTTTGATAGGAAAACATATCCATAAGTTGCCTGCCATAACTTTAGATTGCGTTAATTTTTTTAAAAAGCGACGCTTATTTATTTAGAGTCTGTTTATAAGAAATTATTTAGGTACAATTTTGTTTCTTAGTTGGGTTGCGTCCTGCCTGTGAAAATTTCATCCCTTCAAAAAATCAACCCGATCAGTCTCCTCTCCAAGGTATAAAGAAGAGTAAACTTCAGGCGTTTCAGCAATTACTGCGCCACGCCGAATAACCGCAAGTCTGGCTGGTCGTAATCTCAACGCTTCGATGTCCGATTTCGCTTGCAGCACAACCATATCTGCATTGCAGCCAACGTTTAGACCGTAACTTTCTATTCCAAGAGCTTTCGCCCCATTCTCGGTAACAGCTCGATACATAGCTTTCATCTCTTGTTGCCCGGTCATCTGCCCCACGTGAAGACCCATTGCGGCAACCTCCAACATGTCGTGACTTCCAAGGGAGTACCAGGGATCCATGACGCAATCGTGGCCAAAAGCAACATTGATCCCAGCCGCATTTAGCTCCTTAACACGGGTCATTCCCCGGCGTTTTGGATACGTATCATGGCGACCTTGGAGAGTGATATTTATAAGTGGATTTGCGATAACATGGATTTCGGCTTCCTGCACAAGCGGAATTAGTTTCGAAACATAGTAATTGTCCATGGAATGCATGGATGTCAGATGTGATCCTGATACGCGCCCAGCCAGACCCAATCTCGTCGTTTCCCGCGCCAATGTTTCAATATGCCGTGAATTGGGGTCGTCCGATTCATCACAATGCATATCAACACGCAGCCCTCGATCCGCAGCTATTTCACATAGACGGGTCACCGACGCACTTCCATCCGCCATCGTTCGTTCGAAATGTGGGATCCCACCGACAACATGTACCCCCTTATCAAGAGCTCTCAACAAAAGGGATTCCGCTTCCGGATCTCTGTAAAACCCGTCCTGTGGAAAAGCTACTAATTGTAAATCGAGATAAGGCTTTATCTCCTCCACTACTTCCAGGAGAGCATCGACAGCAAGAAGTGATGGATCACAAATGTCCACATGTGACCGGATAGCAAGGTTGCCTTTTGCAATTGCCCAACGACAAAGAGCATGGGCACGCGATTTTATATCATCCGCCGTTAGGAGAGGTTTCGCTTCACTCCATAAAGCAATGCCTTCCAGTAGAGTGCCCGTTTCGTTGACCCGCGGACGGCCGTAGGACAATGTCGCATCCATATGAAAGTGGCTATCGACAAACGGTGCCGAGACTAAATACCCTTTTGCGTCATACTCTTTCAGTGCTTCAGCTACTATCGACCGGCTTATGTCAACAATCAGCCCTCCCTGGCAGGCAATATCAACAAGATTACCGCCTTCTGCCAAGGTACGTGCATTTCGAACAATAAAATCTAGCATTTATTGGCTCCTTCGACGAACCCTCTATCGTTGCCCGCGTCTAAACGGAACCAGCAACGCCTTGGGATAGGCGGCTTTTCTCGACATAATAATTAGAGCGATGATACTGAAGACGTACGGCATCATCAGATAAAACTGATACGGAATGAACGAACTTGAGGCTTGCTGCACGCGAATTTGCAACGCATCGAACGCCGCAAATAAGACGGCACCAAGAAGTGCTTTTCCGGGTCGCCAGGACGCGAAAATTACCAGCGCAACGCAAATCCAACCACGTCCATTGACCATATCAAAATAGAAGGCGTCGAAGACTGATATGGTCAAAAAAGCTCCGCCTACAGCCATGAAGGCGCTGCCAACCATCACTGCGCCGGTTCTTACACGGTAGACATCAATACCCTGAACTTCGACGGCCATTGGATTCTCGCCAACCATGCGTACGGCCAAGCCAACAGGCGTTTTGTAAAGCACATATGCGACAACACCGACCATAATAAAAGCAAGATATGTGAGCGGAGATTGGTTAAAAATCGCCTCCCCTATCACCGGAATATCTGCCAATAGGGGAATAGGGTATTCGTCAAAGGGAACTATTTTCGGCGGTGTTGTGACACCCGGCAGTAACATCCGGAAAGAAAAATAGCTCAAGCTGGTGGACAGCAGCGTAATCCCGATACCGGTGACATGCTGTGACAAGCCCATATAAACCGAAAATATGCTGTGTAAATAGCCGAACAACATTCCAAAAAAGGCGGCGACAAATACCGCGCTCCACAAGTCGCCGCCTTGATAAACCCACATCCAGGCAACCATCGCTCCGGTCGTCATAATGCCTTCGATCCCAAGATTGAGGACACCTGCCCGCTCGCAAATAAGCTCCCCCAGGGTCCCGAAGATCAGGGGGGTTGCCATACGCACCGTTGCAGCCCAAAAGCCAACGGTGAGGAACATATCAAAAAATTCCATTTACGTGCCCTACCTATCGCCAGCGAATGCGCATGCGCGTGAGCATTACGGCAAGCAGCACCAAAAGAAGTGAGGCGGCTGTGATCACATCCGCTATATAGTTGGATACATCCATGGCTCGGCTCATGGAATCTGCGCCATTATAAATCCCCGCGATGAACAAAGCTGAAATGACTACGCCCAATGGATTCAATCCGGCTAACATTGCGACTGCGATCCCCGTGTAGCCAAAGCCTGGAGAGATATCGAGGGTCAGGTATCCTTTGGTCCCAGCGACTTCCGTAACCCCCGCACAAGCTGCCAGACCACCTGAAATTAACGCCGTTCGGATCACAGTTTTATTGATGGGTATCCCAGCGAAGCGAGAGGCTTCCGGACTATATCCAACGGCGCGTGTTTCCAGCCCCCAACTACTGTATTTCATAAAGGCCCACATTCCGATTGACGCCACAACCGCAAATATGAGGCCGCCATGTAACCGCGTCTTGGCGACGAGGTTCGGCAGAATACCGTCGTCAATTATCGGAGCACCCTGCGGCCAGCCCATTGCGAGCGGGTCCTTCCAGGGCCCGAAAAGCAGGTAATTAACCAGCAACAACGCGACGAAATTCAGCAGCAGCGTCGTGACAACTTCATCTACCTTTAATTGGGTCTTTAATAATGTAGGTAACAGCAGCCAAAGACCGCCCGCCAATATCCCGACAACGAACAAGAAAGGGATCATCAATAACGGCGGTAATTCTATAAAACCGGTACCAAAATATGTTGCGGCCAGGGCGCCCATATAAAGCTGACCTTCACCGCCAATATTCCAAAGCTTCGCACGAAATGCCACTGCCGCGGCAAGGCCTGTAAATATAAGAGGCGTTGCGCGAACCAGTGTTTCACTTAACGCAAATTTCGACCCAAAAGCTCCTTTAAACAAGGCGACATAGGCTTCAAGTAAGGGGGCACCGGCCCAAATAATTAAACCACCGCACAAAATTAATACAACAGCGACGGCAATTATCGGCGCTGAAATTGTCATCCATAAAGGCGTGTGCACGCGTGGTTCAAGCAACATCACATGCCTCCTTGCTATCGGACACGAAGCCTTCCCCGCTCATTAACAGACCGAGTTCCTGCAAGGTGACGTTATCAACAGATATTGGCTTGCTGACCTGCCCATGAAACATGACAACAATGACATCCGAGACCGCCAGTAATTCTTCCAAATCCTCAGAAATGACAAAAATTCCTGCCCCCTTTTCTCTGGCGTTAAAAAGCTGTTCATGAACAAAAGTAGCGGCCCCTACATCTAATCCACGTGTCGGCTGATTGGCGACAATTATCTCCGGTTTTCCCTCTAAAACCCGTGATAAAATAACCTTCTGCATATTACCACCAGACAAACCGCGGACAACAGTATCTGGGGCTGCTCCTCGAATATCAAACGCTTTAATCAGTGCTTCCGCATGCTTAAAAATGGTGTCTAATTTCAACATACCAAATATAGAGAAAGTCGGGGTTTGGTAATTTTCAATAATCATATTTTCCGCAACTGTAAAATCCCCAACGACTCCTTGTTCATGCCGATCTTCAGGAACACGCCCCACCCCTTTTTGGACCATGGCACGCGGAGAGAATTGCTTCACTGGTTCTCCCCTCATTATAATCGACCCACTGATAGGAGCAGCTAATCCCGCTATGGCGTCAGAAAGCGGCTTTTGGCCGTTACCGGAAACACCTGCAATCCCGACAATTTCATTTTGCCGGACTGCGAGGTTTACATTATCAAGTACGGGGCGTTTCTCATCATTTAAAACCCGTACAGACCTCATTTCCAAGAGAGTGGCGCCAGGAGAAAATCTGGTTCGCTTTGGCTGGGGAATAGTCTGGCCCACCATTTTCTCTGCGATCAGCTCACGAGAGGCCGTTGCAGCCGGAAACGAAGCAACTAATTTTCCATGCCGCAACACGACGATATCATCTGCGATGGCCAGCACTTCATTTAGTTTGTGAGAGATAAATATAATGGACAAGCCCTTTGCGACCATATCTCTTAAAGTCGCGAAAAGCTGATCTGTTTCTTGCGGTGTTAAGACGGCGGTCGGCTCGTCCAATATCAATATTTGCGCGTCCCGGTACAATGCTTTCAAAATTTCAACACGTTGCCGTTCTCCAACAGAAAGCGAGGAAATCAAAGCATCTGGATCAACTTCTAATCCGAATTCCAGAGACAGATTTTTCAGATGTTCTCGTGCACTGGTTTTCGCCTGGGTCAAATGCCATAATTTTTCTGTCCCTAGAATAATATTGTCCAGCACCGTGAGGTTTTCAGCTAACGTAAAATGCTGATGGACCATTCCGATGCCAAGGCCAATGGCTTCAGCCGGGCTTCTGGCATTCAGTTCTTTGCCAAAGGCTTCAATTCGTCCTTCATCAGCCGTATAATGACCGAAAATAATATTCATCAATGTTGTCTTGCCGGCACCATTTTCACCGAGCAGAGACAGGACCTTGCCTTTTTCCAGTTCAAAGGTCACGCTATCGTTAGCCGCCAAATTTCCAAATCTCTTGGTTATTTGATCGACTTTCAGGACGATTTCAGTTTGTGCCACTTAACCCCCGCAACTGTTTAAATGAAAAAGGTGCGGAGAATAATCCGCACCCGTTCTCATTTTTTAGTAAGTGGATTTTGGTTGCTCGTCCACAATCTCAACTACGAAACTTCCATCCATGATCTGAGCTGTCAATTCCTCAACTTTGGATTTTGCTGCGGCCGGAACTTTTGCCTCAAATTCATAGAAAGGAGACAAAGAGGCACCCCCTTTTTGCATCATCGTCCATTCCTTGTAATTTTCCGCTTCAAACTTTCCGGCTTTAACATCCACAATGGCATTATTGATTGCAGACTCCATGTGCCACAAAGCAGAAGCAACAACAACATCTGTACCATTTTCTTCTTTATTCATGTCATTCACGTTGCCAAAAGCTATAATTCCTTTTTCCCGCGCCGCATCAACAACACCGGCACGTTCTGCATATAAAACATCAACACCGGACTCCATTTGCGCAAAGGCAAATTCCTTGGCTTTTGGTGGATCATACCAAGAACCAATGAAGGAGACTTTGAATTCCACGTCTGGATTAACAGATCGGGCTCCGGCCATAAAAGCATTGAAAAGGCGGTTTACTTCGCCAATTGGATAGCCCCCGATCATGCCAATTTTGTTGGTTTTTGTCATCGATCCAGCCAGAACACCCATCAAGTAGCAGGGTTCATGAATATAGTTATCGAATACTGAAAAGTTATCGCCATGCTCTTCTCCGGGATCGCCCATCAAAAAAGCTATTTGAGGATAATCATCTGCGACTTTTCTAGCTTCACGGCTGATGCCAAACGCTTCGCCGACAATGAGCTGTGCACCGCCTTCGGCATATTCCCGCATCACTCGCACATAGTCCGTATTTGCAGTCTTTTCAGAAAAAACGTAATCGATTTGCCCGGCCTTTTCGGCTTCAACAAGGGCACGATGTAACGTGCCGGCCCATTTTTGCTGGACTGGCACCGTATATATGCCGGCAACTTTAATTTTTTCGGCTTGCGCAGTAACGGCCATTATCATCATCGTAAAGGCTACGACAATGATCGACAGTATCTTCCTTATTTGCATTTCAATTCTCCCCATTATTACTATGTAATTGCAGCTTCTCTTAATCGGCATCTCAAGAAATATGCCAACATTCACCGCTTAAAAGTCAAGCGATACTATGCACGAAAAGTCATCGTTCTTTTTGATTATTTTTTGCTATTTGCGCCTATCCCCTTCGCAGCCTGCACAAGACTTAGGCAACTGGATAGATGTTAGGCAAAAACTGACCATGTGGTCAAGTTTTTATCTCAGAAGATTTCACACAAAGAACCGGCGGCTGGGTCTAAACCAGTTCCCCAATACGGTTAAGCACCTTAATCATTTGAGGTTTGGCGATACTATAATGTTGGCGAAGAGTATTACGCTAGTATTCGATGATCGTTAAATCTATCCGACGCGACGTATACTATTACTCGAATTGTGGAGATAACCGTGCTCCTCCATTACTTCATAATTAGCATCTATAACGCGGTTGATCTGGTCATCACTCAGTATATTTTTCCATTGCCCAGCTTTGCCAACTCGAAAAAACCGATCCGTTTTATCCGATTGTTCTATAAATCCCTTTTCCTCTTCTTGTTTGCGTGAGGTATCAAAAGAAGAAAAATTTATCGCCTTTTTTAGTCGGAATTTTGGCGGCGACAGGCCCAGGAATTTAGCGAGACCGCCGAACGCTTTTTCAGGCTTATTCAACATATCTTCGTATCTCAAAAAATGGAGGGCCGATTTGTTAACCGATTTCCATGACATGACATGGTTCGACCAAGAACCAAGATGCTCGGCCGTTTGAATATTGTCAGAAGATATTGTGGAATGCGTGTCGTTCAACATATCTATGCCGTCATCCAGCGAAATTCCAAAATGATCGGCCAGCGAAATAACAGTATCGAGGGGATTTCGGAGGACATAGATAGCACCCGCCGTATATTCTGGCGTGATTAGCGGAATTCCGTAAACTTTACTCATGCTATTATGAGTTTTAACAAAAACCGAGTCTGATCTTATCCGAGTAAAAGCCTTATGTATTTTGGGGGTCAGAGCGACAGCTTCTTTTTCTGTGAAACTATCAAAGGGTTTACCTGTGACTTTTTCGAGCCAATACTCGCTATTGCCAGCAATCGTAAGATTATTGAGGTCGTTAATATTCGCCGGCTTGTTTGTATTGAGAAGTAGATTATGCAGAAAGACACGAAGCCAGGTATTCCCGGATTTCGGATAAGATGCCAACCAGATTATCCCGCCCATTGCACAGATCCTGCTTCATATTATCTCATTTCGCCGCAACGCAGCAAATTATTTTGCACCGCAATAATTTTGTTGAGAGAGCCTACGTAATGTAGTTTCACAAATCAATTTGCATTCGTGTGTTACCCCCACCATTCACTTGGTCTGTGACAGTTGTTACAATTCGAATTGAAGGATAGGCGACAAAATTCAACCCAGTTAGATATTCTTGAGAATATTGTTTCAGACATAAAAACAATAACTCGGGACTAACTGATAGTGTTCGCCTATTATGAGTAAAAATACGTGCAGGGAAATGTCGGTAGCAATGCCGACAGCATAAAGAAGGGAATGCCGGTGCCTTTTTTGGCAGCACAACAAGGGAACGCTGAGGCGCAGTTTGAAGTCGGATTAAAGTATCTTCTTGGGAAAGATATACAGCAAAACGATGAAATTGCCGCAAAGTGGTTTACATGTTCCGCGGAGCAAGGAAATGCAGACGCCCAATTTAACCTTGGCTTAATGCATTCCCGCGGAAGAGGTGTGCAAAAATGCCTGACGACTGCAGTACAGTGGTACTTGAAATCAGCAGAGCAAAATAACAACCACGCCTGCTATAACCTGGCTGTCATGTATGAAAACGGCCGTGGGGTCAAACAAGATAAGGAGACAGCGGTTCAATGGTATGCCATTGCTGCGGAACAAGGTGACGCTGACGCGCAAACTAATTTGGGCTTTATGTATGACAACGGCCATGGCGTCATGCAAGATTATCGAGAAGCCGTGAAATGGTATTCTCTTGCTGCCGAACAGGGAAAAGCCCGGGCACAATATAATCTCGGCATGATGTATCGTCTCGGTCTCGGTGTCGCACAGGATAATGAATCTGCAATGAGCTGGTTCTTGATATCCGCTGAGCTTGGAAATTCAGATGCGCAATTCGCACTGGGATTCCATTATGCCAATGGGCTCGGCGTTCAAGTTGATGAAAGTCTTGCCCTCACATGGTGGAAAATCTCGACAGCGTCGGGAAATAACGATGCGAAAAAGCAGCAATCTTTACTAGAGCAAACAATGTCCGAAGAGCAGGTGCTTACAGCCCAAAAATATGCAGATGAATGGATGATGTCGCGTTAAGTAACGCTGCGAATTGTAGCTAATCACGCGTTCTGTTGAACGGGAATTGTTGAGCTCCGCATAAGAAAACAGAGCTCAACAATATTTCAGATTAAACTAACAAGAAAGCTTAAAACTGATCCTTTCGGCTGGACGTTTAATTACTCTGCCCAGCCACTGACTGATTTGACTTCCAGAAAATCTTCCAGTCCCCAAACGCCGCCTTCGCGTCCATTTCCGGAGGCTTTCATACCGCCGAACGGGGCACCGGCGCCACGAGGCTGGCCATTCATTTCAACCATACCCGAGCGAAGACGATTTGCGACGCGGACGCGCTTTTCATCATCCGTGCTTTGAACATAATTGGTCAATCCGTAGGGAGTGTCATTGGCAATCTGAATAGCATCTTCTTCCGTATCAAATGGAATAATGGAAAGCACGGGCCCAAAAATCTCTTCCCGGGCTATTGTCATGTTGTTGTTCACATCCGCAAATACGGTTGGGCGAACAAAATAGCCCCGATTAAGACCTTCGGGACGTCCCGGACCGCCGGCGACAAGATTAGCGCCTTCTTCGATCCCTTTATCAATAAGCCCCTGAATCTTGTTATACTGTAATTCAGAAACAACTGGGCCTATATGCCGTCCTTCTTTCGACGCGACATCAATAGTAACACTATCCGCAGCGGCAGCAGCAGCCTTTACGACATCATCATAAATTTCCCGTTGCACCAACATACGCGTTGGCGCATTACAAGACTGTCCGGTGTTATTGAAGCAACGCATTACGCCCTGTTTAGCCGCTTTTTCATCTGCATCGGCAAAAATGATATTTGCGCCTTTACCACCCAATTCCAGATGAACCCGCTTGAGCGTTTCTGCGGCGTTCTTCGAAATCGCAATGCCCGCGCGTGTCGATCCCGTAAAGGAAATCATGTCAACGTCAGGATGCCCGGACAGTTGCGAACCGACACCTACGCCATCGCCGTTCACCATATTAAAGACACCAGCAGGCGCGCCTGCCTTGTCAACGATCTCGGCAAATACAATTGAAGACAGCGGCGAAATTTCAGAGGGTTTCAAAATCATTGTACAGCCCGCAAGCAACGCAGGAATGACTTTCAGGGTCACCTGGTTCATCGGCCAGTTCCAAGGCGTAATCAAGCCGCAAACACCGGCCGCTTCGTAGATTACACGATCATTCGGCGCGTGGTCCCCGAGTTTGCGTTCAAACTCAAATCCCTTGGCCGTGCGCAGGAAATTTTTGATATGCGACGCCCCCGCCCCTACTTGCTGCGTCGAGGACATGTCGATAGGTGCCCCCATTTCCATGCTGATGGCTGCCGCCATATCCGCAGAGCGAGCGATATATTCTTCCAGAATGCGCTCAACCAAAGCAATACGTTCTTCCTTCGGTGTGACGGACCATGTTTCGAAAGCCGCCTTCGCCGCCGCAACAGCCGCATCCGTGTCAGCCTGATCCCCTAAGGAGATAACGGCGCATGGCTCTTCATTGGAGGGGTTAATGACATTGAAATCGTTCGCCTTAGCCGGCGATACCCACTGCCCATTGATGTAAAATTCGCGTTTTTCAAGCATTCTTCAGACCCTGTATTATTTATGGCTGTCCAGACATGTCAGGACAAAGGAGTATTGTTTTTAGTCGTCGAAAAGACGCCTGCCCCGATATTACTGCTATTTGCAGCTTACGTCCACATCGCCGACAGGCATGAGACTAGATTATAATATTAAGCTAAAAAGTGAAAATTCAAGCACCAAAATGAGATGTAAATGCAATGCTTGCAAAAACAGAAAGCGCTCGCGTACTATCGAAAAATCAATACTTGGAATATCTTGTATAAACGAACTTTATTTTTTCGTCATGCCGCCGCTGACGAACAGTCACTGTTTGGAAGTTTTTACGGCTCCTGACAAGGCTGCCGCCCTGTAAAGAAACCATCAGCATACGTATAATCTCGACGTATGTGACGTCCGATTATGAGGAGAAAAGAACCCGATGTCCGCAACCAAGTCTCTCACAGAATTGCTACAGCAGGGCCAAGTTGACGCCCCCGCGATCAGTGCGCCGGATCGAGCGGACTTAACCTATGGAGATCTACGAAAGCTAGCTCAAAATACAGTTTCGCGTCTGAATGAATTGGGCATCGGGCGGGGAGACAGAGTGGCCATCGTGCTGCCAAACGGACCAGAAATGGCCAGCGCGTTTATCACTATCGGGTGCGGCGCAACGACAGCGCCGCTAAATCCCGATTATAAAGCCGACGAATTTGAATTCTATTTGAAGGATTTGTCCGCCAAGGCCCTGGTCGTCCTTGGCGGCAGTGATAGTGCCGCCGTTGCTGTTGCTAAAAAAATTGGGGTGTCGATACTGGAACTTCATGTTCCTGAAGGTGCGGTAGCAGGAGAATTTGAACTAAAAGGCTCGACGACGAAAAGCACAAAAATTCCGGGCGTGGCGGAACCAGAGGATATTGCCCTGATCCTTCATACATCCGGCACAACGTCCAGACCGAAGATTGTACCGCTCAGCCATGTCAATGTCTGTGCTTCGGCGCGCAATATCGCGAAATCGCTAGATCTGACCAGCGCTGATAAATGTCTGAACGTCATGCCACTATTTCATATTCATGGACTGATTGCGGCCGTTCTGTCTTCACTCCATGCCGGCGCCAGTGTCAATTGCACCCCTGGCTTCAACGCCTTGAAATTCTTTTCCTGGATGGACGAAGCTACTCCAAGTTGGTACACGGCGGTACCGACCATGCATCAGGCAATCCTTGCCCGTGGTCCACGCAATGCAGACTCCATAAAAAATGCGAAGCTGCGATTTACAAGATCCTCTTCCGCCTCGCTCCCGCCTCAGGTCATGAAATCCCTTGAAGAAATGTGGGGCTGCCCGGTCGTCGAAGCCTATGGTATGACAGAGGCCGCCCATCAAATGGCCGCCAACCCACTTCCTCCGGCGAAACGACTGCCGGGAAGCGTTGGTGTTGCCTCTGGTCCGGAAGTTGCCATCATGTCCGAGGATGGTGCGCTTCTCAAGGCTGGTGAGACCGGCGAGATTGTCATTCGCGGCGACAATGTGACCAAAGGATATGAAAACAATCCGGCGGCAAATGCGGAAGCCTACACAAATGGCTGGTTCCGGACAGGCGACCAGGGAATAGTTACCGACGGGGGCTATATTTCCATCACCGGACGGTTGAAGGAAATCATCAATCGCGGTGGGGAAAAGATCTCGCCCCGGGAAGTCGACGAGATTTTGATGAACCATTCCGCCGTTGAACAAGTGGTCACGTTCGCCATCCCCCACGACAAACTGGGTGAAGAAGTCGGGGCCGCCGTGGTTCTTCGCGATGGTCAGAACACAACGGAAGCAGAATTGAGAGACTTTGCCGCGAAAAGTCTCGCCGCCTTCAAGGTTCCACGGAAAATCAAGATGTTGGACGAAATTCCCAAGGGCGCAACCGGTAAATTGCAGCGCATTGGCATGGCAGAAAAGCTGGGAATGATATAATGAAAATTTGTATATTCGGTGCGGGCGCAATTGGTGGCCTTGTTGGTGGATTACTGGCGCGCCAGGAGGACGCCGAGATTTCACTCATCGCCCGCGGACCGCATTTGGAGGCCATAAAGAAAGACGGCCTGACCATTGAAACAGACGGCGGGGTCTTTGTTCAAAAGAATGTCATTGCGACAGACAATCCGGCCGACCTTGGTGTTCAGGATTATGTCATTATCGCGCTGAAGGCGCATTCTGTGCCGGCGGTCGTTCAATCCATGCAACCCTTGTTAGGGCCTGACACCGCAATAGTGACCGCACAGAACGGATTGCCCTGGTGGTATTTTTATGGGGTATCCGGGGAACATGCAAATAAACGGGTAAAGGCTACGGATCCGGATAGCAGTATCTGGGACAACATTGGTCCCGAACGGGCAATCGGTTGCGTCGTATATCCGGCTGCAGAGGTCATCAGACCTGGCGTAATATTACATCGGGCTGGCGACAGATTTCCTGTGGGGGAGCCGTCAGGTGAACGGACGGAGCGGGTTAAAAAAATCTCTGATCTGTTGATTTCTGCCGGACTGAAAGCGCCGGTGCGCAAAGGAATTCGCAATGATATCTGGGTCAAGCTATGGGGTAATCTCAGCTTTAACCCAATTTCCGCCATTACCGGCGCTACATTGGATGTGATTTGCGGTGACGAAGGCACTCGTTCGCTGGTTCGAAGCATGATGCTCGAAGCTCAGGCAATTGGCGAGGCGCTAGATGTCAATTTCCCGATCGATGTTGATAAGCGAATTGCCGGAGCCGCCGGTGTCGGCGCCCATAAAACGTCAATGCTCGTCGATCTGGAATCAAAACGGCCCATGGAAATCGATGCGCTGGTCTCCTCTGTTCAGGAGCTGGGCGTTATCACCGGGCATGCAACGCCTACTATCGACGCGGTCGCCGCGCTAGTGAAACAAAAGGCAACATTGGCCGGATGCTATGGGTAATTGGTAAATCAGCAGGCCAATACCTTACGACTGATCATGCCCATAGAATAATCCGACCACATGTTGTGCTTCCGCAAAAAACAGCCAGCGCTCGGTAACAATTCCAACTGATGCAGAAATCGCCGCTATCCAGGTCATTATCACCAGGGGGGCAACATTCATCAAGGCCGCCAGCAAACAGAGAAAGGGCACGAAGAAAGCCAGTATCCCGACGATCTTTCGCAGTTTCAGGGCGTGCTTTCTTCCAATTTGAAAGCCCATCTCCTTCATGACCCAATTGTCTTCGGTATGCGGCACTTCAAACTGCTTCACCGACCCAATAAATCCAAGACCCGTAGCGCTGCCGGCATCACTTGGTGACGTTGATTGATCAATTGACGACCAATAGAGGAACTTGATCACGGCACCCAGCAAAGTCAGGATCAACGCGGCAACGATTACTAGGTTATTAGCAATCCCGAAGCTGGAGGTTATGGCGGCCAGCCATATTGCGCCACTTGTCAGCCCCAAGGTGAGATAAACCAGGGGAACGAGCCGGTGATGCCATTGGTGGATGGTCCGCAAGGAAGCATAAATCATCGCTGTTGAGTAGATCGTGACGAGCGCCATAACAGCCGCGACAGCGCCCCAAAAAGCCCATCCGCCAATTGAATTGCCATTGTATATCCAGCCATAAGCAAACAGAAGAGCCGGGCCATAAGTAATAATCGCGGCAACGCCTTCACGCGACAACCAGGAACTGCGCCATTGTGACAACGCGCGCCAGGCCCGTTCCGGATGATGGAGATGAAAGGTTGAGGAAAGTAATCCGAGACTTACCAGACCCAAAGCCAGAAGCAGCGTAACACCGCCAAACCAGGGATCCGCCGGCAAATAGCCAAGCGGGACCAATATGCCCAACAGAGCAAGAATACCATAGCCGGCGCCGGAAGCTGTTGTAAAAAAAATGACAGATGCTGCGGGATGCATAGGGTTATCCTAGTTTTTCGAGGGCGGCATCAAGCCAGCCGAGAATGCCGTCAGCCTTCGGTGCGACTTTGTCTGCACAGGCTGCGTCCGGTTTTTGCTTCGGCCGCGGCGGGAGATATTTATTGACGGGCTTGGTGCCTTGCTCGGGCATAAGATCCATACCGCCGCGGGCCAGTACCAGGAGGCTAACCTCTGAAGTCGGGTCACTGAAATCGCCGAAATGCCGGGCTTTGGACGGGCAACTGCGCACACAGGCAGGTTCCCTGTCGATTTCAGGCAGATTCTCATTGTAGATCCGGTCAACACATAACGTGCATTTCTTCATCACGCCCGCCTCGGCGTCCATTTCGCGGGCACCATAGGGACAGCTCCAGGCGCACAGGCCACAGCCGATACACCAGTCTTCATTGACCAGGACGATCCCGTCCTCGGTACGCTTGTAGCTTGCGCCGGTCGGACAGACCGTGACACAAGGCGCGTCTTCACAATGCAGGCAGGAGCGCGGGAAATGAACGATTTGAGCTGGCGCATCAGGCGGCGTTACCTCATAGGAATGCACCCGATTGAGCCAGCTTCCCGTCGGCGACGCGCCATAGGCGTCCTGATCTGACAGAGGGGCACCATAGCCGCCGGTATTCCATTCCTTGCAATTGACGACACAGGCCTGGCATCCGACACAGGTATCCAGATCGATGACCAGGCCCAATTTACGGTCGGTGTTTTGCGGTAAGCTGGTCATTTCGTCCATTCCTTTCCGTAGGCAACAGACTCAGGTCCAACCCCGACAGGGGATTCCTGTGGTTCAATGTTCGGTTCAGATTGTGTTATCTCCCCATCCTCCGCCTTTTCGATGCGCACCCGCAAATCGTACCAGGCGCCCTGCCCGGTGATCGGATCGGAGTTGGACCAGCGCAGGCCATCGCCTTTGGCGGGCAGCAGGTCACTGATCAAATGGTTCAACAGAAATCCCTTGGTCGTCTCCGGCGCGTCCGGCTTCAGGGCCCAGGCGCCTTTACGTTTGCCAATGGCATTCCAGGTCCAGAGTGTTTTCGAATTGACTGCATTCATTCTCTGGACAGGCACCTTAATCCGGCCGTGATGCGAGATCACCCAGGCCCAGTCGCCGTCTTCAAGCCCGGCCTCATCACAGACATTTCCCGGGACGTACAAAGGGTTACGCCCGTGAATTTGCCGCAGCCACGCATTCTGCGTTCCCCAGGAATGATACATCGCCGCCGGGCGCTGTGTGATCGCATGCAGCGGAAACTCGGCCAAATCGCCGGATTGCTTGAGCCGGCTTTCCTCCCCGGGTGCATACCAGATCGGCAACGGATCAAACGTTTCTGAAATCTGCTGACGTAAATAGTCCGGCGGCACGCAGGTGCCATGACCTTCCGCCGCCCGTTGAAATTTTGACAGGGTCTCCAGATACAGCTGAAAGGTCACCGGTTGCGGGGCATCATAGAACCCCATGGACACTGCCCAGTCCTGATAGTCGGCATTGGCATGTTTAAAGAACTGCGCCTCGTCCGGAATATGCTCGAGAAAAAACCCGCCATTCTCGATATAGTCCTCAAGCTGGTCAGGATTGACCGCCCCGCGTCCCCGCTCTGACTTGTCTTCGCCGCGAAAGCCCGCCAACGGGCCGATGCCGGGCTTGCGTTGATGATTGACGATATAGTCGGCGTAGTCCGCATATTTGGCGCTACCGTCCTCATTGACCATGCCGTCAAGGCCGAGGCGCGCGCCCAGGTCCAGAATGACGCTTTGAAATCCGCGCACATCGCGGTCCGGCTCGATGACCGGCCAGCGAATGGAATCGGCCGCCGCCGTCGGTTCGCTTATGGGGCGATCGAGCATGGAAATGCAATCATGTCGTTCCAGATAGGTGGTGTCCGGCAGGATCAAATCGGCAAAGGCCACCATTTCCGACGAATAGGCATCGGAATAAATGATCTTGGGAATAACATAGGATCCATCCTCCTTCTTCTCAGACAGCATTTCCATCATGCCCTTGGTGTTCATGGAAGAATTCCAGGCCATATTGGCCATATACATGAACAACACGTCGATGGGATAGGGATCCCCGTGATAGGCATTAGCGATCACCGTATGCATCAGGCCATGCACCGACATGGGGTTTTCCCAGGAAAACGCCTTGTCGATGCGTTTTGGCGAGCCGTCTTCCTCTATCAGCAGATCTTCTGGCCCGCGCGGATAACCCAGATGAGGGCCGGCAAGCGGTTGGTTGGGTTCGCATTCCGCATTGGGAACCGGATGCGCTTCCATCGGCTTTGGATAGGGTGGCTTGAACCGGAACCCGCCGGGGCATTCGATGGACCCGAGCAGGATTTGCAGCAAATGTAGCGCCCGGCAGGTTTGAAACCCGTTTGAATGGGCCGAAATACCACGCATGGCGTGGAAACTGACCGGCCGGCCGATCATTGTCTCATGCCTCTCACCGGTCATGTCCGTCCAAGGCTGATCGATGGTGATTTCTTCTTCAAACGCGACGCGGGCCAGTTCCGCTGCCAATCGCCGGGTCTGTTCGGCCGGAATGCCGGTTTCAGCCGCCGTTGCTGACGGCTCATAGGATGGATCAGCATATTTCGTTGCCAGCAATTCGAAAACCGGGCGCGCTTTCCGGCCGTCCGCTAGCGTCACCTCGCCGTTCAGCGCGGCGTTACGACGGACCGTTTCCGCCGGCGCTGTTTTGTTGGTTTTGCGATCCAGTGCCAGCGGTTTTCCGTCAGCATCGCGGGCGAAAAGCCCATGGTCGGCCGCCCCCTCATCCTCGATGACAAGCCATCCGGCATTGGTATAGCGCAAGAGATAATCCAGATCGACGTGACCGGCTTTCAACAACTCATGGATTATGGACAGAATAAATAAACCGTCCGTGCCCGGTGTCACCGGCACCCATTCATCGGCGATGGCGTTGTAGCCTGTCCGCACCGGATTGACGCCAACGATTTTGGCCCCGCGCTCCTTTAGTTTCGCCAATCCCAGCTTGATGGGATTGGAATCATGATCTTCCGCCACCCCGAAAATCATGAACATCTTTGTCCGTTCCCAATCGGGCTGGCCAAATTCCCAGAAGGCGCCGCCCATGGTGTAAATTCCCGCCGCCGCCATATTGACCGAGCAGAAACCCCCATGCGCCGCGTAATTCGGTGTACCAAATTGCTGCGCCCACCAACTGGTCAGAGACTGACTTTGATCCCGTCCGGTAAAAAAGGCGAGTTTTTTAGGGTCATCCGCCCGCACCGGCGCCAACCATGAAACAGCTTTTTCAAGGGCTTCTTCCCATGAAATTTCCTTGAACTTCCCCTCGCCCCGCTCACCAACCCGCAGCAATGGCGCGCGCAATCGTGACGGTGCATATTGCTGCATGATACCCGCGGAGCCCTTACCGCAAAGCACACCCTTATTGACCGGATGATCACGATTCCCCTCGATGTAGCGGACTTTACCATCACGAAGATGGACATTTATTCCGCAACGGCAAGCGCACATATAACAAGTAGTCTTGCGAATTTCATCGGATACTTTAGGCGATGTATCGACAGTCGGTTGAGACGGTCCTCTGCTCATTGAGCAATCCTTTTTATTGGGGGGGACATAATATTCATGCCGCGGTCTGGGCCTGCACAACTGTTACCGCGATCATGCCGTAAACAGCATCGGCATCACAGCCGCGCGATAAATCATTTGCGGGCTTGGCAAGACCTTGCATTATCGGGCCAATGGCCTTCGCACGGCCAATACGCTCGGCGATCTTGTAGCCGATATTCCCTGAATTGAGATCGGGAAAGACAAACACATTGGCGTTGCCGGCAACCTCTGATTCCGGTGCTTTCAAGGCGGCAATTTCAGGGACAAAGGCGGCGTCAAACTGAATGGCAGGTTCAACGGATAAGTCAGGGCGCAGTTCCCGCACTCGAGCGGCTGCGTTCTCTACTTTGGTCACATCCGGATGCTGGGCGCTTCCGCGGGTCGAGAAGGACAGCATCGCGATTTTTGGATCAACATTCAGAAGGAGCCGGGCGCTGTCAGCAGCCGCGGCGGCGATTTGCGCCAATTCGTCTTCATCGGGTGCAACCACCAGACCGCAATCAGCAAACACCACGCCGCCTTTTTTGGTATGAAAATCCTCACACATCATCATCAGAAAAAAGCTGGAGACTAGCGAGTAGCGTTTATCAACCCCGATTACCTGTAACGCCGACAGCACAACATTTCCAGTCGTGTTACGGGCCCCGGCGACGGACCCGTCTGCATCACCTGTCCGGACCATCATGTTCGCATAGTTCAGCGGGTTTTTTACCGCATTTTGAGCCGTACTCAGATTAAGTCCCTTATGCTTGCGTATCTCAAAAAATTCCGCGGCATAGGCGTCGTGTTTTGCAGCCTGCTGAGGATCGACAATGTGAAGTTGATCCTCTGTATCCCCAGCGGCGCGTGCGAGGGCGCGCACTTCGTCGATCGGGCCAAGCAAGGTAACGGTGGCGACCTTTTCCTGCAGCGCCCGGACAGCGCCGTCCACAACCCTCGGATCTTGTCCTTCCGCCAGAACAATATGCTTCGGTGCCGATTGTGCACGGGCAATCAAATCGTCAAATTGTTTCACGGTTGAAGACGCCCCCCTTTCTGTCACCGAACCTTAGACCCGTTGCCATTAGGCTGGCAATGTTAGATCTGAATTAAAGGGGCAGCCTGTCCTGCCCCTTTAATCGGTTAATTATGCGCCTTTTTGTGGCCGCATGTCACTTGCATTAACGCCCGCCACAGAAACGGGGGCCTTCATCGCATCGCGGCGGAAAGGTTCTCCAAGTTCCTGATTGAGGATGACCTCGATAAAGGTGGTCACGCCGTCGTCCTGCGCCTTACAGGCAGTCTGCAACGTCGAGGTCAGCTCCTCCTGAGTATGAACTGTTACCCCTTTGAGGCCACAGCCTTCCGCAACTTTGGCATAGCTTAAATGTGGATCCAGCTCCGTGCCGACAAAATTATCGGAATACCAGAGAATGGAATTACGCTTTTCAGCGCCCCATTGATAGTTGCGAAAAATAACCATGGTAATCGCTGGCCATTCTTCGCGGCCGATTGAGCTCATTTCGTTCATCGAGATTCCAAAAGCTCCATCTCCGGCAAAGCCCACAACCGGCGTATCCGGACATCCAATTTTCGCACCGATGATGGACGGAAATCCGTATCCGCACGGCCCGAATAAGCCCGGAGCCAGATATTTACGTCCCTCTTCAAAGGTTGGGTAGGCGTTACCGATGGCGCAGTTATTTCCGATATCGCTGGAGATAATGGCGTCTTTCGGCAAACCGGCCTGAATGGCACGCCAGGCCTGCCTCGGGGCCATTCTGTCGGCATCACGGGCCCGGGAATCCGCATTCCAGGTTGTCCCCGGATCATCATCTTCATGATCCATGCTCGACAAGGTTTGCAGCCAGGACGATTTGGTCTGGTGAATGATTGATTTGCGCTGCTCGCGGTCTGCATCGCCTGCCGTATCGGACAGGCTGGCCAGCAACTGCTCGGCAACCATTTTCGCATCACCGCAAATACCAACTGTTACTTTTTTCGTCAGGCCAATACGATCTGAATTCATATCCACTTGGATAATATCGGCATTTTCCGGCCAGTAATCGATGCCATAGCCGGGCAAGGTCGAAAACGGATTCAGACGCGTACCAAGTGCCAGAACCACGTCTGCCTGCTTGATCAGTTCCATGCCGGCTTTTGATCCGTTATAGCCCAGCGGGCCGGCGGCCAAAGGATGGGAGCCGGGGAAGCTGTCATTATGCTGATAGCCACTGCAAACCGGTGCATCCAGCCGTTCCGCCAATGCCTGACATTCCGGAATGGCGCCACCGATAACCACACCGGCGCCGGAAAGAATAACCGGGAATTTCGCGTTGGAGAGCAGGTCTGCCGCTTTGGCAATCGCATCAGCGCCGCCTGCAGGCCGTTCAAGGCGAACGATTTGTGGCAGCTCAATGTCGATCACTTGAGTCCAGAAATCACGCGGCACATTGATCTGTGCAGGCGCGGAACCGCGAATGGCTTTTTCGATGACGCGGTTGAGGACTTCCGCCATGCGCGACGGATCGCGGACTTCTTCCTGATAGCAGACCATGTCTTTGAACAAAGCCATTTGCTCAACTTCCTGGAAGCCGCCCTGACCGATTGTCTTGTTCGCCGCTTGCGGTGTCACCAACAACATGGGTGTGTGGTTCCAATAGGCGGTTTTGACGGGTGTCACAAAACCGGTGATGCCGGGACCGTTTTGCGCAATGGCCATGGCCATCTTACCGGTTGTCCGCGTATAGCCGTCGCAGATCATGCCGGCATTGGTTTCATGGGCGCAATCCCAGAAGGTGATACCGGCCTGACCGAACAAGTCAGAAATTGGCATCATGGCCGATCCGATAATACCGAAACCATGCTCGATGCCGTGAAGTTGCAAAACCTTGATAAAGGCTTCTTCCGTTGTCATTTTCGTCATCATACGTCCCTATCTCTATTCCTGTGAAACGCCGGATTTTCCGCATCTCAATTGTAACTCAAAGCCTGCATTAGGCGCAATTTCTGATCGGCGGCATTTTCCTAAAAAATGGCATTTAACGATAGGTCCAGAATCGAAGAAAGGCTAATACCACATCGTAAAATATGGACTGGCGGATTACGACGGATCGCCAATAGTTGCATTGTCGCTGGTTATGGTTTTTAATAACCGCAACAAGAGGTTCAGCCTCGGATTTCCTGCGAGAAGAAGTCACTTAAGGAGCAATCCATGACCATCGCGACCGAAACAGATTTTGAAGTCATCGTTATTGGTGCCGGTGTCGCCGGCATTTACCAGATGAAGCGCTTGAAGGATATGGGCGTAAAAGCCACTGTCCTCGAAGCTTATGGCGGCCTTGGCGGCACCTGGTACAATAACCGCTATCCCGGTGCGCGGTTCGATTCTGAAAGCTATACCTATGGCTATTCCTTCTCCCAGGAGGTTCTTGACGAATGGCACTGGAAAGAAAAATTCTCTCCGCAGTCGGAAAATCTGGATTATCTGAATTTTGTCGCCGACAAGTTTGATCTTCGCGAATATATGCAGTTCAATTGCAAGGTGACGGCCGCGCATTTTGTTGAAGGCGACGATCTGTGGAAACTGACCCTGAACGACGGCCGCGCCCTCACTTGCCGGTTTGTCATCATGGCGCTCGGGTTGCTGTCGACGCCGACTTTGCCGCGCATTGACGGTACGGAAGATTTTAACGGCCCGTCCTTCCACACTTTTCACTGGCCCCATGAGCCCGTCGATTTGGCGGGCAAGAAAGTGGCGGTGATCGGGACCGGGGCAACCGCCATCCAGTTGATTGCAGAAATCGCCGATAAGGTTGGCGAGCTTAATGTCTTCCAGCGGCGGCCGAACTGGAGCGCACCTCTCAATAACAGTCCGATCTCGCCAGCGGAAATGGCCGATATTCGTGCCCGCTATGACGAGATTTTTGCCACCTGCGCGCGGACGCCGGGCAGTTTCGAGCATGAACCCGATCGCCGCGGCTTTTTTGAGGTGTCGCGCGAGGAGCGAGTGAAATTATGGGACCGTCTGTATGACGAGCCCGGCTTTGGTATCTGGCTGGCGAATTTCCGTGAAATCTTTACCGACGAAAAGGCCAATGAGGAGTTGTCCGACTATATTGCCGATCGCATTCGCCAACGCGTGACCGATCCGGTGACGGCGGAAAAACTCATCCCGCGCGATCATGGATTTGGCATCCAGCGCGTCCCCCTGGAATCGCATTATTTCGAAGCCTATAACCGCGATAATGTGCACTTGATCGATATCAGTGAAACTCCTATTGACCGGGTGACGGAAACCGGTATCAAAACCAGCGCGCAAGAATATGACGCCGATATCATTGTCTATGCCACTGGCTTCGACGCCATCACCGGGGCCTTTGACCATATCGATATTCGCGGCCTCGGCGGCGAGACGTTACGGGATAAATGGCGGGACGGCCCGTCGACTTTTCTGGGGATGCTGATCAATGGTTTTCCCAACCTGCTCATGCCCACCGGCCCGCAAAGTGGCTCTGCCTCGACCAACTATCCGCGCGGCATCGAGAACGGCGTCAACTGGAGTACGGATTTGCTCGATTATAGCTGGCAAAACGGCTTTACCCGGCTCGAAGCAACCAAGGAGGCGGAAGCCTCCTGGACCGCGACGGTCACCAAAATGTATGCCATCATGCTAATGCGGAAAGCCAAATCCTGGTTCACCGGATATAACTCCAATGTGGAAGGCCATGAAGAAGGCAGTATCCGCTATTTCGTCTATAATGGCGGCACGCCCCGATATGTCGCCTCCATCAACGAAGTGGCGGGAAATGAGTATGAGGGCATCGATTTTTCAACGAAGGGCCAAGCTGTCACCGCAATCGCGGCACCGGAAAAAGCAGAGGGCCACCTAACTGTACCGTGAGGGCACCGCTGCCGAGACATTCCTTATAACCCGCAGCAATGAAAGCGATCAGGTTGGGCGAAATACAGGGCGAGCGGAAGTCCTGAGCGACAGCTAGCGGCCAATGGTGCAGGATCAAACTGAACCCAATGGCCAAACGTACCGCTTACGTAAACAAGCGATGTCCGCTTAATCTTAACAGATGGAGCAAAACACTCTCTTACGTTAAGAGCTCAAATGCTCACCGATCCCTGCCGACGTATAATTGGTTGCCGCAGAAATCGCTGCACCTGATGCCTGGACTCTTAGGCTTCGGCCTCTGAATCGACCCAATTCATGAAGATTCTATAACTAACAGCCAAAACAACGGCCCCCAAAAATAGCCCTACAAATCCGGTCGCCACCATACCCCCAAGTGCCCCAATCAATATGATTGGCATCGGCGCGTCTACGCCACGGCCCAGTAACAAGGGTTTCAGCACGTTGTCAGACAATCCAGCAAGAACCAGAAGCACGGTATAAATGATGTTGCCCGTCATGCCTGCATCGCCGCCTATCCAAATGTATGCAATGACCGGAATGGAAATAATCACAGCAGGCAGCTGGACGATTCCTACCAGCAGCACGATGACCGCGAGAACACCCGCAGCGGGAATGTCAGCTATCAAAAATACTATCGCGTGAAGGACCGCCTGGATAAAGGCAACGCCGATCACGCCAACACCAACAGAGCGCACCGTTGCGACAGACAGTTTTTGCAATGAACCGCCACGTTCCACACCTGCCACCTTGTTAAGTATCCGCGTCATCACTTGCGTTCCCGCTGAACCATACGCCATCATTATTCCCGCTATCGAGAAAGAAGCCATGAGGAAAATAATCGTCATCATAGAGTCAGACACAGCCGACAGGGCACTTTGACCAAGTTGCCCGATCGTGTCCTTGTTTTCCCGAAGAAACGCGGGGAAATTGCTCACCGCGCTCGCCCATGCAGACTGTAGTCGCTCGCCGATAATGGGCCACGCGTTAATAGATTCAGGCGGGGGCGGAAGTTCCAAACTGCCGATCGAGTTCGTGTATTCCCAGGCAATTATATGTTCCGCGAAGGATATACCAATCATTACAACCGGGGTACCAAGCAAAACCACGCCCAATCCAGCGATGAGGGCTGCGCCCCATCCATTGCTCAATGGGGTTTTTTTCACCAGAGCCTGGTGCATTGGATATAACGACACCGCAAGTATAAGTCCGAAGATCATGAGATAAACAAACGGAGATACGACCCTCAGGCAAAGAAAGGTCAAGGCTGCTATGACACCCAGCTTGATGCCTGCATCAAGAAACTCACTCGTAAAAAATCCACGCAAATTCTGTGATTCTGTCGACATATTTTATCTCCCTAGCTCTCGTTTTCCTCGTCGAAAAGGCTGCTGCACCAGTGTTTTCATAAAGAACCATTCTCGTCAACAAACCATGAACGCCTAATATTAACGAGAGAATCTGGATATTCACTTATTTTAACGTGCAAAGATCCAACTATTCCCGGCGACGTCCACTGTTCCCCGTCAGACCAAGTTGGCCAAACCAGGGTAAGTTTGTAAGGCTGTGTTTTCAGGTTCATCGGCGCTTTTAAAGAATGAAGAATTTGGTGTGATCTCGACTCTGCATTTTGACCAGAGGGGTGGGTTGTCGGTGATGCCCAACGCGACATCGGTAATCCAGCGCGAAGAGGGGGAAGCAGGAATGGCGGTGTCACGAGATTCCGATACAATTCATGACCGCAGCGCCGGAAAAGCAGATTGCCGGGTAACGGCGCCGAGAATACATGAAAGAATTGAATGGGTTTGGGCAAAAGCATTAAAATAATTCATGCTTTTAAACCGCGAGCCTTTTCCTTATAACCAGCGGCAATGAACATGATCAGGTAAGGGTGTTGACATTGGCGCCACGCAAGAAAATTGTAACTATTATCGGCGCCGGTCCGGCCGGTCTTATTGCTGCGCAGATTTTAAGCCGAATTGATACTCTTCAAATCCATGTTTTTGAGCAGAAACCTTCCGTGGCGCGAAAATTCCTGATTGCCGGTCGCGGCGGCCTCAACCTGACCCATTCGGAACCGCTGCCGCACTTCACCGAAAAATATGAGGAGAACGCGGCGCGGTTCGCGTCGTTCCTCGCACGGTTCTCACCCGAGGATATGATTACCTGGGCGGAGTCGCTCGGAATTCCGGTTTTCAAAGGATCCAGTGGCCGTGTGTTTCCGGAAGGTTTGAAGGCGACGCCGCTGCTCAGGGCCTGGTTGAAACAGCTGGAAGCGGCGCAGGTGCAGTTCCATCTCAAACATCGCTGGTTGAAAACCCGGGGCAATCAGACGCTTGTTTTCAGCACCCCGGACGCGCCCGCGTTTGAGTTCAAGGCCGATGCCATTTTATATGCCCTGGGCGGCGCCAGCTATCCGCATCTGGGCGCCACCGGTGATTGGATCGAGCCGCTGAGGTCCGAAGGGATTAACATCGCTCCGCTCCGTCCCAGCAATTGCGGTTTTCAAACGGACTGGAGTGAACACTTTATCAGCCGCTTTGAAGGATCCCCACTCAAGAATATCCGTATTTCCCATAACGACCGCAATGTGGCTGGAGATCTGGTTGTCACCAAAAGCGGGCTTGAAGGCGGCGCCCTCTATGCGTTGAGCAAACCCTTACGCGAACAGTTGAGCCGCGGGTCCGTGCCGATCATCCTGCTGGATTTGAAACCGGAAATGGCTGCGCCCCAACTCGCAGGAGCCTTGTCGGCGCCTCGCGGGAAAATGTCGCTGTCCAACTTCCTCCGCAAGAAACTGAAATTCTCACCAATTCAGACCGCCCTGCTCCATGAATTTGCCGTGAAGGAGGACCTGACCGACCCTGCAAGACTGGGCAAAACTGTCAAAGCCCTACCAATATCGCTGCAGGCCATCAACGGGATCGAGCGCGCCATATCGTCGGCAGGCGGCGTCAAATTCAAAAACCTGAACAGGCAGCTGATGATCAAAGCCCTGCCGGGCCAGTTTGTTGCCGGAGAAATGCTCGATTGGGAAGCCCCGACCGGCGGCTACCTGCTGCAAGGATGCTTCGCCACAGGAGCCGTCGCCGCCGACGGCATCGCCGCCTATCTACGCGCTGTCTAACCCGTCAGGAACCCGCACAAGTGAGGGCCTGTTCAAGCATTGCGGTCTTCAATTTCCTTCATGAAGCGGGCACGAATGACAACCGGATCCATCGTAATAACCGGCACCTTGATATTGCCGGACTCACATTTAGAAACGATGATTGTCATCTTGTCACCTTCAATCGCCTGGCGCAGTGTCTCCGCCGTGTCCTCGGCTTGGCATTCGATGACATTCTCGCAACCACAGGCTTTCGCGACGGCCGTCAGGGATGTTTTCTTCCCCGCATATGTCGGCTGATCACCGGTGGAGCCATAACTGCCGTTATCGATAATCAGCAGGATATAATTATCCGCAACATTATTGGCAATCGTCGGCAAGGTCCCGAAATTGGTGAGAACCGAGCCATCGCCATCAATGGAAATGACTTTCTTGTTCTGCGCCAGCGCCACGCCGAGCCCGATCGAGGACGACAACCCCATGGTCCCCAGCATGTAAAACGTGCTCGGTTGATCGTCAATCATATGCAGTTCCTGGCTCGGCAGGCCAATATTACAGACCACCAGCTGGTCGGAAAGGATCGGGGCAATATCGCGTAAAACATCTGAACGTATCATTTTCAATACCCCTTCCAGAAAGTTGCATCCGTCAGAACGGCGACGGGCTTGTTGCACATATATGTATATTTCAGAATTGCATCCAGTTCCGCCACATCCTCTTCCTTGTGAAAATGATATGTCGGGATATGAAGCTGTGCCAGCAGGGCCTTTGTATGAACGGCCATTTCCACCTGACAGGCCACCGGCTCTCCCAACTCACCGCGATAACTGATGATCATCGGCAAGGGCAAGCGATAGAATTGTGTCAAGGTCGCCAGGGTATTTATGGTCACACCGATGGCCGTATTCTGCATGATGATGGCCGACCGCTTGCCGCCCATAAAAGCACCGGCACAGAGGCCAATCCCTTCATCTTCCTTGTTGGACGGCACGTGATGAATATCCGGGCTGGTATCGACTTTCTCGATCACCCCGGCCAACTGCTTGCATGGAACCGTGGTGACGAATTCCACCTTGTTGGCAACAAGATCACTTACAATTTTGTCATCGACAGACACAGGAGATCCTCCTTCATCGGGGTTGGTCGGCTGAGCTTGACCCACTCTAGTACAAGCGGCAAACGGAATAAATCCCCTCAATTTGGATTCCTGAAAACCCGCTTATGACAATGGCGTCATTACCAACAAACAGCTATATTTCAGAAATGTATATTCTGCGCACCCAAGACTGCCCGAAAAAGGATTTGGAGAAACGATGGAGTTTGCCCGACCGCGTATTTTTCGCCTGTGGTGCCTGTCAGGTTCTCGCACATGTGTTCCTAGAAAAAATCTCTCTTGTGGGTGCGCAGGCCATTTGGATCAAGCCGAGCAAGGGCCATACCGGTAATCACATCGTCGTCTCTTTCGGGGATATGGTTTTCGATTATCACGGTTACTCGAAAAAACAACGGTTTCTCGCTCATTACTGGAAAAGGGCGCGGCGGGTTTATCCTGACTGGGATGCTGAATTGGTTGATATAAAACCGGAGGCACTGACAACTGCCGGACCGTCTGTCGTATATGACGGCCTCTGGCTGAGAGCGCCGCACCAGTTTTTCAAAAACCCCATTCCCCGTGCAGAAGCCTTTCTTGCAAAATTCCCAAAGTAACTGTCACCTAGGCACCACCTTCAGGATACCAGCTATCTCAGTTTTTTCGCGAAAATAAACGAGGGGGGCTCATCGACCAGCTCGTCTCAACCGATTTTTCTCTACCGCAGAGACGTCGGAGAAAAAATCTTTCAAGTCCTTTGGCATCTATTCTCCGAGCATCCCGTCCAGACGTTCTTTTGCTTCCAACATCTCATTGATGAAATCATAAACAACTTCCTTGACGCTGGTTTCTTCTTTCATATCGCCGACAATCTGGCCGACAGGATAGGTCAGAAAGTCTTTCGCCCGAACGCGTTCCACTCTCGTCCGGCCTTCTTGCCACCACAGATAGTTCTGAAGAGGAGCCGGAAGCATTGCCGGGGCATCCTCGGCATTCCAGGCTTGAGAAAACGCGTTATTGAGTGTCCTGCAAGGTTTGCCCGTGACACTATTGGTCAAAATGGCATCCTCCGCTGCCGCTTCAAACATCTTTGCCTTGATCTCCGGCGGGACCTCACTTTGAACCGTTTTTAACCAGACAGATCCGCACCAAACGCCCTCACAGCCAAGGGCAAGCGCCGCGGCAAATTGTCTGCCACGGCCAACGCCGCCACCGCCGAGGACGGGCATGGGATCAACAGCGTCAACAATACTCGGCCATAACACCAGAGACGATATGTCGCCTGTATGGCCCCCCGCTTCCGTCCCAACGGCAATGACGAAATCACATCCTGCTTCTTTATGTTTGATAGCGTGCCGAGGTTTACCGGCCAGTGCGGCAATTTTTATATCTTTGGAATGAGCCCTTTCGATCAAATCGGCGGGCGGGGTTCCCAGCGCATTGACAATCAGTTTTATGGGATGGCTCATGGCCCGCTCAATCATTTCAAGGCTTTCGCGAGGGGTGAAATTCATACCCTTGACGATATCCCGCATAATTTGTTTCTCTTCAACCTCGGGGAGCGGCGGCACGCCTGCTTTATCCAGCATATCCCGGACAAACTGGATATGTTCCTTCGGCAACAGTTTCTCCGGATCATATTTCAGATCACCGGAATCCTCGACATTTCCCGACATCAGGACATCGATGCCATATGGCCGCCCCTCTATATGCGCATCAATCCAGTTAAGCTCTTCTTCCACCCGATCCGGATCCATGCGCGCCATACCCAGAACACCCATACCGCCGGCTTTGGAGACTTCAACAACGACATCCCGGCAATGAGAAAAAGCAAAAATCGGCACATCGATACCGAACATATCGCAGAGTTTGTTCTTCATTCTTATTTTTCCTTCTTACGACAAACAAATACCAAAACGATCAGATGTCTGGGGGAGCTTTATCCGGTCAAATTTAAGCGAAAGAGAGCGAAATTGGCAATATTATTATATTTCGTTTCCCGGAATTCCACAGCCGGGTTACCTGACAGACATCTCTCGTTTTACCTTGGCCACAGATCGCGAAAGCGTCTAGGCTTGCAAGAACCCTGTTTAACGGCTCAACAAGAAAAGGTAGAAACAAATGAGTGACCAGCCTGTCAGTCGACTTGCCCCGTTACAGCCCAGCGACATGACACCGCAACAAAAAGACGTTTTTGATGATATAATTGCGGGCCCCCGGGGCAGCGTCAAAGGGCCGTTCAATGCCTGGCTGCGTAGCCCGGCGCTTGTTGACCCGGCGCAGAAGCTTGGTGAATTCTGCCGGTTCAATAACTGCCTCGGGCCGCGCTTGTCGGAAATCGCCATCCTGATTACCGCCCGTAAATTCAGGTGCCAGGTTGAATGGTTCCTGCATGCGCGCTTGGCCATGGCGGCCGGGCACGCCCAGTCAACCATCGATGCCCTTCTGGCCGGCGCCCGGCCCGACTTCGCCGTGGTGCCCGGGTGCGATGCGGAAAAGGAAAATATGGTCTATGACTATGCCAGCCTGCTGGTGGCAACGGGCCGCGTTGATGACGAAACCCATGCCCGCGCCCTGGCTGTGTTTGGCGAACAGGGTCTGGTCGAGCTGGTCGGGATCATCGGCTATTACCATCTGGTGTCGCTCACCCTCAACGCCTTCAACGTCCCCCTCCCCGAACCCGGCGACCTGCCGTTTGCGGAATAGAGATATCAGCGCCCTTTGACAATTTCCCCCAGGGGTATTGATTACGAATCCCATTACTTGATCGCCACCGGTCGACGGGAATTTTTCAAAAACGGCGGCCCGCCCAACGGCGCGCATTTTCGAATAACGATCTATGAACACTCAGAGAAAAATACCTAATATTAGCTGAGGTTAGCGACAGTAATTGTTCAGAACATCTCTGACATTGCAGGTCAAGTCAGAGACGTTTCGTCAACTATTTTATAAAATTTTAAGTCAAGTTTATCGAGTTCACTATGTTTTAACTAGTTCAGTAGTAAACCTATTTTAAGCCAAATGTTTTTAATGAAAAAACGACACCCGTCTGAACTCAAGTTGCATTTGGCATGTATGAAGTAGAGGAATTATTTAATGAAAAATTTAACAAAGATTGCTCTTGGGAGCGCCCTTGCGCTTGCAATGGCAATTGGTAATGTAAACGCTGAATCTGGCGTAGATGACAATCGTATCTTGTTCGGACAGTCCGCAGCATTTGATGGACCGGCTGCTGCTCTTGGCACTGGAATGCGTGAGGGGATTGAAGCCGCCTTTAAAGAGGCAAACGATGCTGGCGGTGTACACGGTCGCATGCTCGAGCTAAAAGGGTATGATGACGGTTATGAGCCGGATCGGGCAATTGCAAATACAAATAAACTTATCGATGAAGATGGGGTGTTTGCCCTGATCGGCGCTGTTGGAACGCCAACATCCAAGGCGACACAGCCGATTGCAACCAGCAAGGATGTTCCTTTCATTGGTCCGTTTACAGGGGCTGGTTTCCTTCGCAAGAAAGAAAATGCCAATGTTATCAATGTTCGTGGAACCTATGATCAGGAAACAGAAGCCTGGATTCATCATCTGACGGAAGATCTCGGAATCAAGAATATTGCGATTTTGTATCAGGATGACGGATTTGGTCGTGTTGGATTAGCCGGTGTTCAAAAGGCTATGGAAAAACGCGGACTGACATTGTCAGCTGAAGGAACCTATAAGCGCAATACGACAGCTGTGAAGAAAGCATTGCTTGCCATTCGCAAGGCAAAGCCGGAAGCTGTTGTCATGGTTGGCGCCTATAAACCGATCGCTGAATTCATCAAACTTGCCAAAAAGGCAAAAATGGATCCGGTTTTCGTCAACATTTCCTTTGTCGGCTCTTCCGCTCTATCAAATGAGTTGGGTAAAGACGGTGAAGGTGTTGTCATTACCCAGGTTATTCCTTTTCCTTGGAATAACTCATTGCCAATCGTTACCGAGTATCAGGCGGCTATGAAATCTTATGATGCAAATGCCGAAATCGGCTTCGTAAGCCTTGAAGGTTACGTCGTTGGCCGTTTGACAGTGGATGCACTGAAAAAGGCCGGTAAAGATGTAACGCGCCAGGCATTTTTGGACGCTGTTTACAATACAGGCGAGTTCGACTTCGGTGGAGCGGTCCTGGCTTATGGTCCGGGTGATAACCAGGGCATGAGTGATGTTTTCCTGACTGTGATCCAGGAAGATGGAAGCTTTAAAGCAGTCGATAAACTTTACGACTAACGATTTCCCTTCGCATCTCAAGCGATGCGAAGGGTTTTTATCTTTTAGTATGTAGTAGGAGAAACGGTCACATGTGGTGGAACACTTCAAAAAAACAGCAACCTGAAAAATCAGCTGATAAAAAAACGTCGGTCGTCTCTGGTTTGCTCGGAAAATTCGGCATTAAAAAACGCTTATATCTGGCTTTTGGTGCTGTTGTTGCCATGACGATTGGTTCTATCGCGATAGGGTGGGTTGGATTAAACAACACCGCCAGTACGTTAACAGAAATTACTGAAGCGCAGGTTCCAGAAGTCATAGACTCCCTCGCGCTATCCCAGGTTGTCACAAATCTTACGTCTCTGGCTCCAGTTCTTGCCGGTTCAAAGTCTAATGAACAAGAAAAGAAATCATGGGACCTTGTTAAAAAAGAAGCAGACGCGCTCAAGAAAATACTGGCATCCGGAAAAATTGACCAGACGGAACAGGCTGAAATCAGCGGCATCGAAGCTGAGCTTGTAGCTGTCATGGAGAAAATTCGCGCCAAGGTTTCTGCCAGGCTGAAATTTTCCTCCGAGATGGCAGGCTATGCAAAAATTCTCGATGAAACAGAGAAACAAATTTCACTGATCATTGTCCCAATAATTGATGACTTGAACTTTGCCTTGGCCATAGGCGTAGAAGATGTCGACACCAGTCAAGACGGAGCATTGGGCGAATTCATTGATGAAGGTGTAACACCTGTTGTTGCCGCACTGGAAGCCAAAGCCGAAGCAAATGTTGCAACCGGATTATTGCGCGCCGCTTCCAACGAACAACTGGTGGAAAAAATTACGCCCCTGGAAGAACGTTTCACCGCCGCAATTGCCAGCCTTGAGAAGGCGGGCAATACCATTTCAGGTGCTGACGGTTACAACGAATTTAAAGAACAAATTGGCCTTCTTCGGAATCTGGGCGAGAGCGAAAACAGTATCTTCAATACACGCCGTCAGGACTTGGCGGAGGCCAACGATATTATCTTATTACTGGCTGACGCCCGGGTCTTATCTGGGAAATTCGTCGCCAAGACACAATCGTTGGCGGAGAACGCCAAACTCGGTATGGAAGAAGGAAACAAGCGTGCCGATGAAGTTGTTGAAAAAGGTAAAATTCTCCTTGGCGTGATCGCGCTGGTCAGCATTGTCGCCTCGCTCTTGATTTCTCATTTTTATGTCGGACGAAATCTCGTTTCCCGTCTTGTGAAATTAGCGGAAAATATGCAGCTTTTGGCTGAAGGAAAACTTGACGTAGATATTAATACGAAGGGGAATGACGAACTGGCAAATATGGCCAAAACCGTTCGTGTTTTCCGTGAATCTGCGAAAGAAAATTTAACGCTACAAGCTCAAGCAGAAGAAAAACGTGCGGCAGATGCCAAAGCCGAGCTAGAACGTGTCGAAGAAGATCGAAAACGGAATGCTGAAGCAGAAGAGGCAAAACGGACGCTTGAATTACAAGCAGAAGCGGAAAAGAAGAAAGCTCTTGGTGAGATTGGCGACAGGTTCGAGGAAAAAGTTGGCGGCGTCATAATGAACGTCACAAAAGCCTCCGAGGAAATGCGCGCGAACGCCAAAGAAATGAGTATTACAGTTGAAAGAAGCAGTGAACAATCTTCCGTAGTTTCTTCGGCCTCTGATGAAGCAAGCGCCAATGTAAGTGCCGTTTCGGCCGCAACCGAGGAGCTATCCGCTTCTATTCAGGAGATCAGCCGTCAGGTAACTCAGTCTTCAACTATTGCAAGCCAAGCAGTTGAAGAAGCGAAAAGCACGAACGAGACGATCCATAGTCTTACATCTGCAGCAGATCGTATTGGGGAGGTCATCAAATTAATTTCTGATATCGCTAACCAGACAAATCTATTGGCCTTAAACGCGACTATCGAGGCTGCTCGCGCAGGTGACGCAGGCAAGGGATTTGCGGTTGTTGCAAGTGAAGTCAAAAGCCTTGCAACACAAACCGCGAAAGCGACAGAGGAAATTACTTCACAGGTCGACAGCATGCAGGGTGCCACGGGAACCGCAGTGACGGCGATCGAAGGTATTGGTGAGACGATTTCGAAAATTAATGAGGTCGCAAGCAGTATTGCATCTGCTGTTGAGGAACAAGGAGCGGCAACGGCAGAAATTTCAGCTAATGTTCAGCGGGCTGCGGCCGGAACCTCTGAGGTCAATGCTAATATTACCGATATAGACAAGGCTGCGAAAACAACGGGCCACGCTGCCAAAAGCGTCCTTGATTCTGCCAGCGGACTGACTGAACAAGCATCAATGCTTCGTGAAGAAGTGGACGATTTTTTGAAAGAAGTCAGAGCCATGTGATTTGGTGTTACTTTCACACTTTTTTCGCTGCAAGGCGAACCGCTTTTGGTTCGTCTTCGCTGCTTACCTCTAGGCGTAAATCGCAAGGATATATCCGTTTCACAATTCCTGTTTTGCGTCCGGTTGTTTGCCCAATATAATCATCCCGAGCAAATCGTCATCGGTAACGTCGGCAATATCAACGGTACCGACCAAGGCGCCATTTTTCATGACACTGGCGCGGTCGCAGAGTTCCATCACATCGTGAATGTCATGGCTGATCAGAAAAATCCCGATACCTTCTGCCTTTAGTTGTTTGATCAATTCAGCAACCATTTTTGTTTCCTGCGGACCGAGAGCCGCAGTCGGTTCATCCATTATGAGAATGCGAGCATTGAAATAAACCGCACGGGCAATAGCAACGGACTGTCGCTGTCCGCCTGACAACGCAGACACGGGGTCAGAGAATTTCTGAAAGTTTGGATTTAATCGTGCCATGATCTTGCGGGTTTCCGCTTCCATGGCATCATCATCAACCATGCCCATGGGAGTCAGCAATTCCCGCGTCAAAAAGAGATTGCTCGCCGCATCCAGATTGTCGGCCAGAGCAAGGGTTTGGTAAATTGTCTCAATGGCATAGCTTCGGGCATCCCGCGGATTGTTTATGACGGCTTTTTCGCCATTACAATATATCTCGCCACTATCAGCAGTATAGGCACCAGAAAGGATCTTTATCAGCGTCGATTTTCCGGCACCATTATGACCGAGCAAGCCGACAACTTCGCCCGGATACAAATCTACTGAAACATCGTCTACGGCCCGGATCCCACCAAAGGAAATATGGATGTTTTTCATTTCGACAAGTGGTGTTCGTTTGTCCATGTTCCCCCTCCTTACGCGCCGGTTTTGCGGCGATAAACAATATCGACCCAGACCGCAAAAACCAAAACAATGCCGACAACAATTGATTGCAACGGGGCGTCCACCCCAACGGACGCCATGCCCGACTGCAATGATTGCATGATCAGGGCGCCAATAACGGCCCCGTAAATCGTGCCAACGCCGCCGGCAAGAGCCGTTCCGCCAATAATCGCCGCAGCGATCACGCGAAGCTCATCCAATGTTCCTAACCCTACATCCACTGCCCCTAACCGGGCAGACGCAATGACCGCCGATATGCCGGTCAATATACCCATCAGGGCAAAAACTTTTACTGTCAGCTTTCTCGTATTTATTCCCGACAATTCCGCCGCTTCCGGATTTCCCCCGGTCGCATAAATGTACCGACCAAATCTTGTGCGGGTGGAAATAATTGTCATCACAATGGTCACAATCAGCAATATAATCACGGGAATTGCAACACCATGGGCCAGAGTCAAGCCTTCCACCATTTCAATGCCCCGTGCTTCGGCGACACGCGGTACCGCCCCTTTTGCAATATTGTAGGAATTCATTATCCAGACGAAGCCCATTATCAAGCCACATGTCAGCGCCAGTAATATGCCTTCCGCCCAAATCGGTTTGACGACAAACCCATGTTTCGATTTACGAGACCGGCTGGCTAATATCAGGATAACCGCAGCGATGGACGCAATGACACCGAACCACCAACTGAGCACCTCACCAATCGTACCGTCTGCGCCTCCCCCCATTAGTTCAAAAGTCGGGTCAAGCGGGGCAACAGTCTGCCCTTGCGTTACCCACCACATGGCCCCGCGATACACCAAAAAGCCACCAAGCGTGACAATAAACGCGGGCACAGTTAGGTAACCGATGATCCAACCCTGCATAGCGCCAAGCAGTCCGCCCATGAGAATGGCACCAAATAATGCAATTACCCAAATCGTCCAATGGCCAAATCCCAGGGTATCAGGAAGTATATGGACCTGGAGGGCGGCAATCGTCATTCCGATAAAGCCTAACATCGATCCAACGGAAAGATCGATATTCCGAGTGACAATAACAAACACCATCCCCGTTGCCATCACCGCAACAGAGGCCGTTTGCACTGAAAGGTTAAAGAGATTTCTTGGTGTCAGGAAGCGGCCGCCGGTAATCAGGTCAAACATCACCCAAAGAACAACAAGCGCCCCGATCATGCCCAGCAACCGCATGTCGATGCCGAGACTTTTGACAAATTTATGGGATACTTTAAACAAGCTCTAATTCCCTTGTTTCAGCTACAGTAGTTGTCACGACTGACCGTACAACAAGGTTGTCGGCGTCTTGGCAGGGCTCTGCTTTAATACGGAAATGTTAGCATACCCTTCCGGCTCGAGCCGGAAGGGTATTTCATTCGGTCTTGTTATTTGCAGGCCGCGTTCGACGAGCCGGCACAAAGATCCTCTTTGGGGATCCAGCCTGCATCGAGGACAACTTTAAGATTGTCTGCTGTAATGGGGACAGGAGCCAGAAATATGGAATTCATTTTTGTTCCACTTGGCGATGTCCATTCAGCCGCACCTTCAACCGGTTTACCATCGGCGAGTGCCACGGCGATTTGACCGGCTGCTTTACCGAGTTCCCGGGCATCTTTCCAGACAGACACTGTCTGGGTGCCAGTTGCGACACGATTTAACGCTGCATGATCCCCATCCTGACCGGAAACAGGCAAGCCTTCCATTCCCTGCGCTGTCAGCGCGGCGACAACACCACCGGCGGTACCGTCGTTGGACGCAACAACTGCATCAACTTTGTTGTCTTGCGCGGTCAAAATCTGCTCCATGTTACGCTGTGCATTGGCCGGAACCCAACCATCTGTATACGCCTCGGCGACAATCTTGATTTTTCCAGAATCAATAGCTGATTGTAGTATTTCTTGCTGACCACCCCGTAAAAAGTCGGCATTAGGATCTGTTGGAGACCCCTTGATCATCACATAGTTTCCACTTGGTTGCGCTGCAAGTACCGCACGTGCTTGCATACGACCTACTTCAACATTGTCAAATGTCAGATAGAAGGCGCGCGGGTCTTCGATCAATCGATCATAGGCGATAACCGGAATACCTTCATCTGACGCTGCCTGAACAGCCGGCCCGACGGAGGAGGCGTCCTGTGCCAGAATGATTAACGCACTGGCCCCCTGAGCCATCAGATTTTCAATATCCGAGAGCTGCTTACCAGATGAAGACTGCGCGTCTGCCGAAATATACCCGTATCCGGCTGCTTCCAGCGCCGATTTAATGGCGGCTTCATCCGTTTTCCAGCGTTCTTCCTGAAAATTTGACCAGCTGACACCAACAACTTTTTCCTGTGCGATAGCCGAGGTGATTACCGCGAAACTCAACGCCGCAGTAACAGCCCCAATAACAAAATTTTTCATGATGTTCTCCCAATAAATTCCCGTGTCCCCATCGTATCGTGTCGCAGGACCATAGGACAGGTTTATCATCTTTAATTCTGATTTCAAATTAATTCGTTGTGGAATCTCTCATCTTGTGGCTATTTTGGTTTTATTTGATAATTATGGGGCAATACTCGCCATAATTATTTTATTTATCGAATTAAATACCATTTGGGGATCTAGGGAAAAGAATCGTGAACGCGGACCTGAAAATCCAAAGTCGTAAAATCATTCTGGATACAATTCGCAAGGCGGAACGGATCGCCCGCATTGATTTGGCTCGGGATACGAACATCAGTCAGGCAACCGTGACAACCCTGACGGCTGAGCTGATCCGTCAAGGACTCATAGAGGAAGTCTCCCGCGATGAAGAAACAGAGAGGTCCCAGCGTGGACGGCCAAGAGTTGACCTTAAATTAAGAAGTGCCGCATTTTTGGTTGCTGGCCTGAAAATCGCCGGCCTCACCATTTCAGTCGTTATCGTCGACTTCGAAGGCAAGGTAGTTCACGAATACAAGCATCAAATGGATCAATCCATCTTTCAGGCTGACGAGATGATAAAGCAAATCGAAATGGCTTTGGCCGCGGCCACAGCGTCCGTCGATTTGCCGGTTGCTGGCTTGTCGGCAATCGGTATTGGTATCGCCGGCGTTGTTGATGCCAACAGGGGATTTGTTCATTGGTCGCCGTTATTTAAAAAACGTAATATCGAGTTCGGCACTCAATTGTCGGCCGCATTGAAAAAACCGGTATTTATCGATAATGACGCCAATCTGGTAGCCATGGCTGAGCAATATCTCGGACTTGGCCGAAATGTGACTGATTTCATCGTTGTCACAATCGAGAGCGGTGTTGGCATGGGAATCGTCGTCAACAACCAGCTTTATCGGGGAATTAGAGGATGCGGCGCAGAATTTGGGCATATAAAGGTCCAATTGGACGGGGCACTTTGCCGCTGCGGGCAACGCGGCTGTCTGGAAGCCTATGTCGCAGACTATGCCCTCCTACGCGAGGCGTCGATCAGTACCGAGCAGGCAAATGATGCTTCTCCTGAAAAAAGAATTCTGGATCTCTTGGCCGATGCCCGCAGAGGCGATCCAACCGCGCAGAGCATTGTCCGCAGATCCAGTCGAATGTTCGCAATGGGATTGTCCAATCTCGTAAACATATTTGACCCTCAGTTGATAATACTATCAGGTGAGCGTATGCAGTTTGACCATCTTTATGCTGAAGATGTTATGGCATCAATTAAAGATTCAATTGTGCAGATCGATGCCGATCCGCCCGAAATTGCAATTCACAAATGGGGTGACTTTATGTGGGCACGAGGTGCCGCCACTTTTGCTCTTCATGGGGTTACCGATATTGCGCTACGTGGGAAAGTCGAGCATGTGGTTTAGACTTGCAGTATTTTGTCTTTCGTTTTACCCGTCATTCCTGGCCGCGCAGGAATTTACGCCTATCGATGTGGGTCAGCATATTTACGACGGGGGTTGGGAGCATTATGTCGGAGGTGGCGTCGCTGCATTTGACTGCGATGGCGATCACCTACCAGAGCTTTACGCGGCGGGCGGCGATAATCCTGCCACCTTATTCCGTAACAATAGCCAGCCCAACCGGGAAGTTGAATTTTCGCAAGAAACGCCAGAGGAGCTTCGTATTTCCGGTGTCATTGGGGCTTATCCACTGGATATTGATAGCGATCAGCGGATCGATTTAGTGGTTTTGAGAGTGGGTGAAAACCTGCTGCTAAAAGGTGGCCCAGATTGCTCCTTTACGCCATTTTCAAACCTTGAAATCACAAAAACAAACAAGTGGACGACGGCGTTCTCCGCCGCTTGGGAGAAAGATCAAACGCTGCCGACATTGGTATTTGGCAACTACGTAAACCGATCCGACCCAAACGGACCCTTTAGAGCCTGTGATTTTCATAATCTTTTCAGGCCGATCGGAAATACCTATGGTCCACCCATGGTGCTAAGCCCGGGATATTGCGCGTTATCAATGCTATTTTCCGATTGGTCACGCCAGGGACGCCCGGATCTTCGTATCTCAAATGATCGGCATTACTACGTGCAGGGCGGGCAAGAACAACTATGGTCCATGGAAATCGAACCCCGCCTATACGGCGCCGAAGACGGCTGGATTAAGCATGAACTTTGGGGCATGGGCATAGCCAGCCGCGATATAACAAAAGATGGCATGCCAGATGTCTACCTGACCTCTATGGGAGATCAACGCCTCCAACTTCAAGAGGGCTCAGGAAAACCGATCTATCGAGATGCGGCCTTCGATTTTGGCGTTACGGCCCACAGACCATATATTGGGGACGATGGCCGTCCATCAACAGGATGGCATGCCGTTTTCGGTGACGTACAGAATGACGGCTTAGACGATCTCTTCATCACTAAGGGGAATGTCGAACAGATGCTTGGGAGCGCCTTTACCGACCCCAACAATTTGCTTGTACAGGGCGCCGACCATAAATTCACTGAAATGGGCGATAAAGCGGGCATCGCCTCGATGGGTCGCGGCCGAGGTGGCGCGTTGGCCGATTTTAATCTAGATGGTTTGCTCGATTGGGCGGTCGTAAACAGGAGGTCAAATATCGAAGTTTACGAAAACGTCACAACTGGAACGGGACATTGGATCGGCTTGAAGCTGCAACAACCGGGCATAAATCCGGATGCAGTTGGTGCCTGGATTGAACTTCGTGCGGGCGAAGAAATCCATACGCGCGAAGTGACCGTGGGCGGTGGCCATGCCGGTGGCGTTCTAACTGCCGAGCATTTTGGTTTAGGTAAGCAAAAATCGGGATCTGTCCGGGTAATCTGGCCAGATGGCATTACAAGTGAATGGAAAAACCTGCCCGTAGATCGTTATTTGACAGTATTGAGAACAGCAAACGGTCTCGAATTAACACCTTATTGATCAACAGCTAGTCCACTTGGTACCGACGACGGGATACCTAGCCTACCTTTCAATGATGCTGGATCATAGAGCGTTTGCAAAAATGCAATCAGCTGATCAATTTCTGTACTTGTAAGGGACATGGGCGCCAGTTCGTTCGCGGCGGCAATGGCCTCAATTTCCGCCGTCCTCACCAATACCCAATCATCTTCTGCACCTGGTAAATGCGGTAATTTCGCCTGTGGAAGACTGTAAGCCCGCAGGCTCTCTACCGGGTCCAAATGATGTCGTATGACGCCTTTCAAAGTTGAAAAAGCACCCGTATGACCATAGGGCGCGCTGTCCGAAATATTCCGTAAAGAGGGGGTGCGGAACTTGTAAGCGTCTTGTTGACGTCCTGTCACGCGCATACGTCCGATGTCGCGAGCGTGGTTTTCGAACCTCGCCGCCTTTCCCGGACCGAATTGTGGCATTGCAATTGCGTGAAAGTCGTGGTCAGTCTGAAACTGACCAGAATGACACCGGCTGCATCCCGCTTTGCCGTAGAATAGATACATTCCCTTCTCGGCGGCCGGATCAAGGCGTGCCCCCGTCCGCAAAAACTGATCAAAAGCGCTATTATCTGCACGCCACTCCATCGCAATAAAAGCGGCAATTGTGTTGGCTATAGCCGTAAAAGTAATTGGCTGGTCGGCGCCAATGACGTTGTCAAACTGGCGACGATATTCCGGTACGGCCGATACGCGATTTGCTATCAATTCCCAGGCCCCATCTGGTCCCGTCAGGAAACCCAGCCGTATTGCACGGGCAACGTCACTTTCGGTATAATGTCCGGCCATTTCATCGGCGGACAATACCGGGAACATTGATTGTGCTGATAATATCGAATTGAAATCAGCGACCATATCCTCCCCCAGCGGTGTTCGGATACCCTGTGGCCTGTCCGGATCCTCTTCCAGTCGGCCATCATAAAACAGCGACCGAAATTCGGATGCGCCCAAATTAAACAGGGTAGGAGAATGTCGTGGAATACGTTCTTCAGGTATGTTGTCTGGGTCAATTTTGCGACCAGGCCCGAGCCCGGCACCACCGTCTCCTATCCCCAAAGACAGACCATCACTTGTCGCGAAATTCGGGTGATGACATGTTGCGCAAGAGACCGTTCTGGAACCGGACAGTATCGGGTCGTAAAATAACAATCGTCCAAGAGCAACTTCACTGGCGCTGAAGGAACTGAAAACGGCGTCGGCTTTTGGTAAGGTATTCTCTTCAGCGACTGAAACTGAATGACTGCCAATAAGTATTAGAATGCAGAGTATTCGACATCTCATCATATTACCAAGTGGCTGTTTGAAAATTCGCCGCAGAAAGATATCCCAAAAAACATGAAATGATCTCATGTTTTATCCCATAAGCATGAAATGGCCTCATGTTTTCTTAGAAAACGAGTTTCGGTGATCAAAAATTTGGGTTGGGGTCGCCGACCTCTTAGGCGTCAACACGCAGGTCTATTGGAGGACCATCCAATGCCTGGCGAACCGCCAATGAAACATCAGACTCATTATAAGGTTTACTCAACAAGTTATTGCTTAGCTGTCTCACGACGAAATCTTCATCGCTGTTCAGTTTATCCGGCTTCTTTGCATAGCCACTTGTCAACAATATCCTGAGCTTTGGGTGCAGCTCATGGGCTTTCAGCACCAATTTATACCCATCTATCTCACCCGGCATGACGACATCAGTAAACATAAGATCTATATCAGATCTGCTCCGTAAAATTTCCAATGCCTGAAAGCCGTTTTCTGCGACCACTGTCTTATATCCAAGATCTTGCAAATATGCTTGTGCTATATCGCTCAGGTCTACTTCATCATCGACAATCAGAATAACTTCAGAGCCAGTGAGTAAGGATATCTCAGCCACTTCTTTTTCTGGTACATCACGGTCTTGAATTACTCTACGCGGGAGATAAATTTGAAATACCGAACCCTTATCGACCTCAGAGTGTATCCTTAATTGACCACCGGACCTTTGGACGAAACCATATACCATACTGAGCCCAAGTCCGGAGCCTTCGTTACGTCCTTTAGTGGTAAAAAATGGTTCGAGAATTCGTTCTTGAATCTCAGGTGTCATGCCATGGCCTGTATCACTTACAGCAATCATTACATACTCACCTGACAAAGCTTGTTGATTAAGTTTTGAGTATTTCTCGTTCAGTGTTTTATTCTTGATTTCAATTGTCAGCTGGCCGCCTTCAGGCATAGCGTCGCGTGCGTTTATAGCTAGATTTATCAGAGCATCCTGAAGATCACCAGGATCTATTCGAACCGTCCAGATGTCATCATCCAGGCGAATATTTACCTTTACGGATACGGTTAAAGACTTTGCGATCAGGTCCGTAATATCATTGACAAGTGTACTTACCGAAACCAATTTCGTTCCACTAATGGATGTGGTGGAAAAATTAAGAAGTTTGCGGGTTAGATCTGCACCCCGCTTAGCGCCCATAAGACCCGCTTTGATCCGCTCAATTGCTTTTTCGTTCCCAGCGAGCATATGGCGCAGGATCTCAAAATTACCCTGCACGATCCCGAGAATATTGTTGTAGTCATGCGCAATGCCGCCAGTCAATTGATCTATTGCATCCATTTTCTGAGTATGCTGCAACTGCTTTTCCAGTTGTTTGCGTACTGTGATATCAATGATACTGATAGGCACATTGGTAAATTCATTTTTCGTATTCGGTATCGGCAGCGAAATAATACAAAAGATTTCTCGCCCTTCGAGGGTTCGAAACTGGACTTCAGCCCGAAATGATTTTTTCTTTTCCCAGACGGCGCAGATTTGTTGCTTGAATACGTCAATCGCACCGGGGCCGAATGTGTCATCAATATTGCTGATAAACTCATCGGAGCTATTTGCATCAAACAATTTCAGGGTTGCGCGATTAACTTTTTTGATATGGATCTGCGCTGCCATGTTCCAAGCGGCTTGTTCATTTTCATCCAGGTATTTACGTATATCTGTGACGCCCTCTTCGCGAAGCCGCCTTAAAGAGTCATAAATATATGAATGATCCTCAATCCAGATCGAAATTTCAGCATTATCAAAATATGCATTCATATGTTTTTCAGTCATACGATGCCGTCGCTCCCGGTTAATCAGGAACCCCAGTATCGCAACGCCAAAAACGTTTGCCAAAAATAGTTTTGGCCAGACACTCACCAGGACCGGAATTTGCTTATCTTCAGGAAACATCAGGATAATGGGCATGGAGAAAATTGTTACAGCAATAGCCATCAGCACCAATTTTGATATTCCCAAAGTGTTCTTCAAGTTGTAAATTCTATTTAGCGTGAAAAAGACCACCCCGGACAATCCAAAAATCACTATATAGACTGTCCCCTCCAGCATGCCGGCACCACCGAGATAATAACACGCAGCGACTGCAATGACCGTTGTAACTAATGCGGAGAGTGGTCCTGCTATCACCCCGGAAAGAAGCAACGATCCGCCTCTGGCATCGGCTACGAAGCCAGGCGCAAATTCAAACGATAAGAGCATCAATATTACAACGCTTATTCCGAACAAAACCCCAATCGTCAATTGGATTGAAGGACGTGAATAATTTTTGTACGAAAACAGCTTATATCGAAATATAGATGCACAATATACCAAGATGGCCAATAGCCCGATATTGATAAATACCGGCATAAACCCGCTTGCAAATATTTCCCAGTAGGGTTCCAACATTTAACTCACCCTTCGACACCAGTAAGAGATCTCTATCTCATAGTGCTCTTAATCATAATAACTTTTTAAACGACGCTTTTAAAAAAATGGACTTAGCAATAATTAATTTGGCCTATAGCGCCCTCAACAAATTCGCGATGAAAATATATTCATAAAAAAAATACCTATGAATATGAAACCAGACTGCTCTCTGTAAGCAGTTCCAATTTCAATTTCCTAAACAGTTTTTCCAGCGTTTCAATCGCGATGGGCTTTTGCAAACTGCCTACGACATTTATTTTTTGTGCCGCTGCCAGTTTTGCAGCAGCATTTAGGTAACTTGAATCATATCCACTCATGAGCACGACTGGTAATTTGCACTCAACCTCCGCAAACCAGTTTATAAGTTCTATTCCGTCCATATTCGGCATAACGATATCCATAACGAGAAGATCGGGACGTTTTTTCCTCAACTTATTTTTTAGAACTTTTCCAGAAGGCACAATTTCGACATCAAATCCTGTTGCCTCACCAACGTAGGAAAAAATGTCCCCCAGGAGTAGATCATCATCGATTGCATAGATTAGATGATTATTATTGCTTGCGCTGTCGCTATACGTGTTCATCAGAGTATTCCTAAGTTCTGGATTTGTCGGTTTCGTCAATTACCGGGTTGTAGAAATGAATTTTCGTTTTCTCATATTGCTTACTAGAAATACTAAGTCTGCTACCTGTACTTACAACGGGAGGCCAGGTCAGAAAAACGGCGTGACCCGTTATTAACCGATTGGGAGAATTGTTCGCGGATAATTCAGATGGTGCTACCGACTGCTCCCCAACAATTGCTGAAAGAGAGTTATTGGTCTCTGTGATTTCCCCCGCAAGGTCCGTTTTTGATACATTGAGATGAGCATCGTTGCATGTTTTCTCAAATTCGGGCGGGGAATTGTCTTCGATAATTTGCATAAAGATCACTCCCGGTTTCCATTTCCGACTTACCAAGCATTTGGCGTCGGTATGATTATTATTTAGCTTTGAGTGATTTTACAAAACAACGTGTTTCACAATGATTTCATCTCACTGTGAATTTGGTTACAAATGATTTCATTTATATTGTGGAGATACTGGAAAGTATTTTGCTTATTTTTTTGCCAGAAATCCTACAGTTGGACGATCCGAAACTATCCATTATCAATAAATTACAGCCATTTTACTCTTGGCGTGAATATATATCCAACAGATCTAATTGACTTAATAATGTCACTAGTTTCACTGTCACTCACTAATTTTTTACGTAGCCGCATCACTTGGATATCAATACTACGGTCAAAATTATCTTCCCGGCCTGTCGCTTCCAGTAAATACTCACGAGACATGGTTCTGCCTTCGCTTTTTATTAGCGCTTCCAACAAAGTGAATTCGCCGGACGTCAATTTTACGGCTTGTCCTTCCGGGGAAACGAGGTTCCGCGAAGCAAGATCACATTTCCAGTCATTGAATATAGCAATATTATTCTTTTCAGAGAGACTTGGCATCGACGTCATTTTTGAACGTCTCAAAACAGCTTTAATCCTGGCGATTAGTTCGGCTGTCCCAAAGGGCTTCGTAATATAATCGTCGGCACCAAGCTCCAGACCAACAACTCTTTCTGGTTCCGAAATTTTACCAGTTAACATGATAATAGGAATGTTCGAAACCTTTCTAAGGTCCAGTGCTATTTCAAAACCGCTATCGTCCCCAAATTCGACATCGAGCAGAACAAGCGCAGGCATCTTCTTCATACCCTTCATCATCTTGTCTTTATTTACTGCCGTCAGAACCCTAAAGCCGGAATTTTCTAGCAAAAAGCCTACTGTATCCAGTACCAGCTCATCGTCATCAGCAATTAAAATTAAATCTGACAATTTGTAAATTTGCCTCGCTTTTCCACCAGATTTAAAACTTGCAATAATTATCCTACGCTTCAAATGATACCTAAATATATACACTATTAAGGTAACATGGCTTAACAATATTATTTAGAATCTTCCCGATAGCCTTGCCTATTGTTTCCCATCAGCATTTATGAGGCGGACTATTGAGTTTTCGTAAGGTCTTATTTGTCGATTTCATAACATAAGTCTACTATTCGGCACCTAGTCATCATCCCCATAAAAGGAACCGGCGAGATAAGTGTATTATTCTGAAGGATCGGGAAGCAATTATTTCAGTTACGAAGCAACATATCAAAGACCCATCGTCGGGATAGGATATCGTTTCTAGAAAAAGCTGAACTTCGTTATCAAATTTCTGATCTGGACTTAGTCTTGACCTACACAGGTGCCGCTTTTTACTACATACAATATGAAAGATTTCAATTATGTTTGTATTTATTGTTGTCGGCACACCAATTGCCCCATTAGACGAAATTGAACAAAAACCACTACCTGCAAAAGAAGGAAACTAAGAATATGACACGCATATTGATTATCCCGTTTTGTTTTTTAATTTTAACCCTCAGTTTTAATGCACTAGCTCAAAGTGCAATTGAAGATGTGTTGCTGGGATGCGAGCAAGATGCAAAGAAATATTGCAGCACTGTGACGCCCGGCGAAGGTAGAGTACTTACATGTATGCAAGCGCACGAAGACAAAATTTCTAATGAATGTCGATACTCAATTAACCGCGCTTCATATTTAATATCCGAACTAGCCCTCGCGGTAGGATATATTGCGACTCAATGTGTAGCTGATGCGCAAAAGCTGTGTAGTGATATTGAGCCGGGTGAGGGAAGAATAATTTCCTGCCTGGCACAAAATGAAAGCAACTTGGACACCGGCTGTTCAAATGCTTTAAAAGACGTGCAGGACTAAACCCTATTATACGCGTTATTGCTGCCCTTGAAGTGCTGGCTTTAGTTACCTCTTTGTTGATTACGTTTTGCTCGTCTGCTGTCGGGCAGTCTATTTATACTGACAAAGACGGATAATTTTCGCCGCAAACTCTCAGCCTTCCCTATGCTTTTTATAATGACGATCTCGGATATTCCGTGGGGTGGGTCTATGGCGTCAGCGGAGGACCGCAAAAGCAATCGACGGTTTTAGGTACTGCGATGATTGGCACCAATGGCGGCGGGATAGTGTCGCTGTTCGGAAGTGATTTGCAGGTTCCCCAAACAGAACGTTGGTTCGTCGACCCCGTGTTTACTCTCTCTTTGTTGAACGATACGGACGTCTATACGACTGGAAACCCAAACTTTCCCAACGAACGGTCTGGCGCAAACAATTCCAGTCCGGATAATTTCGTATCCGGAAAAGGTAAAGATATTTATTTGGCTGCCAGATTCAAATATCTTCTACCGATTGGGGCGGGCCGCGACGAGGTAGTCGAGACAATAAAAATCGACAATGGATTCCCCATTGATCTTTCGATCGAGCCCAATAGCCTTAATTTTCTGGATAATGGTCGAACCTATCTCGAAGTTGTTCCTTTCTACCGTAATTTATCTCTCGACAATGAAGAGGATTTTAGAAACCTCAAAACCAATGGATTGGAGTTCAACCTTAAATGGGACAATCGCGACTTTAGGGCAAACCCGACAACAGGACACAGCGTTACTGCAAAAAGCGCTTTCGATTTCGGTTTATTCGACAGTAATAATTCCTGGAATTCACTTAGCGTCGAAATTGACAAATATTTTTCTTTCGGCGCCTCGAAATATCTACGTCAGAATACGCTCGCATTCGACTTCTGGACGGCCTACTCTCCATCATGGGATGATAACGACGGTATAGTTACCCATCGTCCACCGGCTTACGCGGGGCCGAATTTGGGAGGTCTTTGGCGCATGAGAGCTTACCCTTCACAGCGCTTTAGCGATCAAAGCGCTATATATTATACAGTAGAATGGCTTCAGTTCGTTCCATTTATTGAGGTTGGACGTGTCGCGCCGAACTATGATTTGGGTGAGCTCCATAGTGATATGAAAGTAAGCGGAGGATTTGGTATCCGGGCCTGGGCCAAAGGCATTGTCGTTCGGGCCAATATCGCCACATCTGATGAAAGTACTTCCGTGCAGATGATGGTAAGCCAGCCCTTTCAGTTTTAGGCCCAAACCCCTTAATGTTACACAGTCTGATATCCAAAGGAAAAACCCGTTGTCCAATTCCTCCCTATGGCCCTAATATATTAGTCTTTCAAAAATACAGCAGAAGAGTTTGGTTGCTGGAACCGCTTGTCTTTCTTCTTATTGTTATCGTTCTTAACGTCTGCTGCCTTTCGAGAAAATGGGACTATATTTAGGCTGTTGTTCACAAGAACGACTACTGCAACGGAGATAAAAGCAATAAATGGTAATATCTTTGGACGACAAATTGAGGCCCCTATTTGTAATTCTTTATACTCGTTGAGCCTCACAAGACCTCATATTCCTGCATCTTGTATACCATTCTTTTTTCCTTCGCATGACGCCACAAGTGTCTTTATGTAGAAAGTTTCGGGCATTACGGACGGCATAATTGCGATTCGTCTCGTAATTTTATTAACCATAAGTAGTATTAACGTTTATGGTTAATGAACACTTATGGAGGGTAGTAATATTTTTATGTTCTTTAAATAGTATTATTAACCATATATATTAACGCCTTTTAATATAATTTTATGCAAATTTTAAATTTCCTTCTTGCCAAACTTCATTTCATAGCGATCATTAATAAAACTACATGAGTCATTAATATAATTTTTGATTTGTAGTAACTAGGATATAGAGATTTTTAATTTACAATTTGTAGTAAGAATTAATTAGATCATACGAAATAGAAAAATAGTTTAATTAAACTTTTAATTCTATAGTCAAATTTTTACTTCAAATTAGAGCGTCGAACGAACCTGTATAAATAGATTCGTATCGACAATAAAAGGTTCTCTCTCATCTGTACTATAATTGAGAGGGTAACAGGGGTTCGAATTTTTGAGTAAAGAGCCCCTTATATTTGAAGTTCATAAGGAAAAGGAAATATTATGCTTAAGTATCTAAATGCCTTCCGCAAGAACGAATCCGGTGCAACTATGGTTGAATATGGCCTGATGGTTGCCGTGATCGCAATGGTCGTCGTCGTTGGCGGTGTTGCCCTGGGTATTTCCATGGACGACACCATGGATGACGCAACACGCTGTGCTGATGCACCGAATGTTGCCAACTGCATTCTCGACTAAATTCGTATCCTGTGGCCAGCAGTCTGAGATTGCTGGCCACAACCCTCAATTTTCCACATCCTAAAAAAAAGGATACTGGTTAATCGTACGACAGGAGGATGGCCATGCTTGCAATTATAAACGCATCAATTTCCAAAACACTTGTATTTGCAAAATGTGAGAAGGGCGCGACGCTTGTCGAATACGGACTGCTCGTTGCTGTTGTCGCCATGATCGTCGTGGCCGGTGCCTTGGCCCTTGGCGATGCCATCGGAGTTTCATTTTGTGATATGGCGCAAGACTTAGATCCTGCAGCCGTCTGTTGAGTATCTAGGTTTTTAATAGAACGGATTTTTAGCTCGCCGAATATGGCAAGCACAAACACTTTAGCTGGAGAAGTACCATGAAGGGCCGCGCAATTTTTATGCTATTTTTTGCCCTCGTCGCCGCAGGTGGAGCCGTCTGGCTCGCTCGTGGATGGCTAGACAGCCAGGTTAAGACAGTCGTCGTTACTGAAGAATCCAGGGCACCCGTTGTCACAATAGTCGTGGCAAATGAGCTGATGCCCTTTGGTCGACGTATCTCTGCAAATTACCTCAAGGAAATCCAATGGCCAGCTGGCAGTATTCCCGTCGGGGCTTTTTCAACAATTGAAGAACTGACAAATGAAAAAGATCTTCGGGTTGTTCTCCAGGCAATCCAACAGAATGAACCCGTTCTGGAAAGCAAAATTTCAGATCCCGGAGGACGCGCAACTTTATCTGCAGTGATCGACGAAACCATGCGTGCCGTAACGATCCGTGTGAATGATGTCTTCGGTGTTGCAGGCTTCGTCCTGCCCAGTGATCGTGTCGACATCCTGTTGACCAGAAAAATCAATGAGCAGCCCAGCACGAACATCCTGATCCAGAATGTACGCGTCCTGGCTATTGATCAGACATCTTCCAACGATAAGGACAACCCGAAAGTCGCGGAAGCGGTCACCCTTGAAGTGTCCCCGGCCCAGGCTCAGAAACTGGCCTTGAGCGCAAGTGTTGGAACTCTGAGCCTGGCGCTTCGCAATCGCGCCAATACTGATTTGTCCACCAGCCGCGCTATGCGATTGGGTGATCTTTCTGCCGGCGAAGGCAACGATACCGACGCTGCCAATGCTCTTAAATCAGAACCAGCGGCAAAGGTCGTCACTAAATCCGCGAAAACCAAATCTGTGCGGCCCCGTAAAGACAACCTGGCAAATATCAGAATTATGCGGGCGCTGGATCCGGAAACGGTCAAAGTTATCGAAGAAAAGAACAGTACGCCCAAGAATATCGTTTCGGCCACGCCGGGCGCGCCCAGAGCCTTAACACCGGAGATAATATCACCGACCAAGCCCCTGTCGGAAAATAGTGCATCGCCGTCGGCAGCCACTGAAAAACGAATTTAGTGATTAGCTGAAGTGATCAATTAACAGTTAGGGAATAATTATTATGATTATATTTTATCCTGAAACCCGAGTGAGGAGTATGCAAGCATTTGCTAAATGGCTACCTGGTATACTGGGAGCAGCTTTCCTCGCTGCAATGCTGTCGACGCAAATGGCATCGGTCACCCATGCAGCACAAGCCTCCAGGGTAAACCTGTCCCTTTCTGAAATTGGCCGTGGCGGCGAAAACACTTCCGTAGGTGTGCCGATCAATAAATCACGCATACTGAAAGTTGATGTTCCCTTTGCTGACTTACTTGTCGGTAACCCCGAAATAGCGGACGTTCTTCCGTTGACGGACAAGACTGTCTACATCCTGGGCAAATCCTTAGGAACTACGAGCTTGGCTGTTTATGGGAAGAAGAAACAGCTTCTCGGTATCGTCGACATAGAAGTGACTTTTGATATTGAAAGCTTGAAATCAAAACTCAATCAGCTGGTGCCAGACGAAATCGTCGAAATTTATACGGCTAATGGATCCATTGTTCTTAAAGGATTAGTCTCGAATGCCGCGCAGCTCGATAAAATTATGGCTGTTGCCGAAAAATATGCACCGGAAAATGTCACTAATCTTATTTCAGTTCAAGCATCGCAGCAGGTGATGCTAAAAGTGAAGTTCGCCGAGGTGTCCCGTAGTACACTTAAAAATGTCAGTACTGGTGTAGGTTTCATCTTCGACGGCGGAGATGCGGCAGGTGGCATAAGTGCAGGTGTTGGTGTTGTTGATCAATTACTAAACCCCGGTTTCCTTTCCGGTGCTGTTGGTTTTTCGATTGGCAGCACATTACTTGACCTGTTCTTTGACGCCGGTGAAGAAAAAGGCGTCGTGAAAACACTGGCCGAGCCAAATCTGATAGCCCTCTCCGGGGAAACAGCCGTATTTCTGGCCGGGGGCGAGTTTCCAGTACCTGTTGCTCAGGATGCAGATGCAAACAATTCAGCGATTACGGTCGAGTACAAAGAATTCGGTGTAAAACTTGCGTTTACGCCGACGGTACTTGACGACGAGCTAATTAATCTCGTGGTCGCCCCTGAAGTCAGCCAGTTGGCACAGAATACAATACAGATTAGCGGCTTTGAAATACCCTCTCTGACAGTTCGCCGCGCCCGCACCACTGTTGATTTACGCGCCGGACAGTCATTTGCCATTGCGGGTCTGTTGCAATCCAACTTCAAGGATACTGTGGATCAAATACCAGGTCTTGGGAATGTTCCCGTCCTTGGTGCTCTTGCTCGCAGCAGCGACTTTGCCCAGGAAGAATCTGAGTTGGTCATCATCATTACACCGTATCTGGTACAACCCGCCCTTGCGGGCTCTCTGGCGGCACCAACGGATTATTTTGTCCCGCCCTCAGACTTTGACATTTTCCTCAACGGCAAAACCGAAGCTGAAAATTCCGGATTAAGACCCGCACCAAGCGGCCGTCAAATCCTATCCGAAAGAGGAGATGGCGGTATCGATGGCGAATTTGGATACGTAATTAAGTAAGGGTAAGATCATGAAAATTTTAACAATTTCTGTAATCGCGCTAATTTCCATCAGTGTAACCGCGTGCAGCAGCAACAAAGGACCCTTGAACGAAGGCTTCGGAGATGCCGTCAATCAAAACGCTGCCGTTCATATTTTGCCACCAAAATATGCGGCCGTGAAGGGTATAGATATGAACGGTAACCGGGCCGGGCTGGCCATGGAGCGCTATAGAACGGGCAAGGTAATACCTCCATCCGCGGAAGGAACCAGTTCTCTTGGCAGCGGTGACGGACAGTAATCAATTTTAAATATTCATATTGAGGAAACTTATCATGAATACGGCAAGGCCAAATAAATTGAATGCGCTGAAATCAACCTGCCGCGATTTTCGCCATGATCAGTCCGGAGCGATTGCAGTTTATATCGGACTTCTCCTGCTTGTCCTTGCCGGTGTTGGTGCGTTGACACTCGATCTTGGCCGGCTTTTTGTGACGGGCACGGAAACGCAATCCTACGTCGATGCCGCGGCCTTGGCCGGAGCCTACCAATTAGATGGCCAGGCCGGATCTCGCGCCCGCGCAACAGAGGCGGTCAATGACAAGCTTTTTACAAACATCCAGGTTTTGGGTGCCCTGAACAGCGGAGCCGCCACCCACTCAATTACCATTGACAGCATCACGTTTTTGAGCTCCCTGATTGGAAATGTCGCCGCAACGTCAGATGCGGATGCGAATTTCATCCAGGTTTCAGCCAGCTCAACCGATGTCGAGAACTCACTGATTGGTATTCTTGGTGGCCCCGATACAAGTAAGGCTGTGCGGGCGGCAACGGCAGGAAACACGCAGGTGATCTGCGAAATCCCGCCCCTGATGATGTGCAACCCCAATGAAACAGTCAGCGACACCAGTTTTTACGTCCCGGCCGGTTCACAATATATTGCCAAATATACCGGGCCTGGCGCGGGCATGGCCCCGGGGACTTTTGGTCTGCTTGACAGTCCAACATGCGGGCAAGGTTCAAAATGTATTGCCGAATTATTAGGACATAGACGTCCGGCCAGTGGCTGTTTCTCAGCAACGGTTGATATCCGCCCCGGCCAGGCCAATGGCGTTAGAAACGCCCTCAATACCCGTTTCGATATGTATGAGAATCCGTTTTTCAGGCAAAAGAAGAATGATCCCGATTATCACGCGGCCCTGAATGTGACAAAAGGCTGGAAAAATACCGGCGGCAACCCGAATTGCCCAAATCTCGAAGAGTGGAACATGGCAGATCATGGCGCTCCAGAACTCTCAAAATTCCCCAGAGATACCTGTTACAGCGACGATAGCTGTGCACGTGTCGGCGACGGAGATTGGGATCGTACCAAATACTGGAACATCAACCATGCTCCGTCAGGTCACACGCAACCTCCCGGCTACGCGACAATGTCCCGTTACGAAGTTTATCGGTGGGAAGTTGATTTCAACCAAATACCTAATGTAACAGGTGTTGAAAACGGAAACCCCTCTTGCAATGTACCCGCTTCTGATCCAGCTGACAGGCGGACATTTGTTATGGCTGTCGTCAATTGTCTTGAGCAAAATGTTGCAGGCAACACCGATGATGTCGAAGTCGTAACCTATATGGAAGTCTTCCTGACAGAGCCGGTCGGCCATCCATCCGGCACGGAAACATGCACAGGTGGCGGCGGAGAAACCCCAACTGAATGTGAAAAAGGCAAGAACCAGAAAATGGAGTTTGTTGTTGAGATGATCCGGGAAGTTTCGCCTGGGGGTCTTGATGGCGTTCTTCATGACATGGTGCAGTTATACAGATGAGTATGGAATTACAGCATAGCCTGAAAGGGCACATCCTCGGACTGATGCGTTCCACTCGCGGCGTCGCCGCCGTCGAGCTCGCGCTTTTGGCGCCGCTCCTCCTAATTTTAACATTTGGCGCCATTGATGTCGTTCGGGCGTTGAGAGATTATAATGTCGTTACCAAATCCATTCGAGATAGCGGTCGGTTTCTTGCACGTGTCCCCATTGACTGCACACAAGCCGCGGGTTCAAGGATCGCCAGCGCCGATCAGACGACCGCCAGGCAACTTGCCATGACCGGAAGAATTGGGCTCTCCCCGGCGGTGGCTGGAAATCGGTTAATTGATTACTGGTCTGCCCTCGGCACAGTCAGCATTCAGGTGAATTGCCTCTCGAATACCAGTGCCGATAATCTTTGTGGTGGTGCCGGTGAAACCATTGCTTGTTATGGCGACAACGTTATTCCAGTAGTATCGATTTCGACTGATATTCCATATGTAGGGTCCGGTATTTCTCTGCTGTCGATGACGAATATGAGTCTACGGGCAAGCCATAATCAATTGGGGATATCCGAATGATGAGCCGGCTCAACAAATTGGCTAGATTTAGGAAAGACACCTGTGGTGCTGCGGCCCTAGAGTTCTCTTTGGTGATGCTGATATGCATTGCTTTGACACTCGGTACGCTAGACGGCGCTTTCGCCTATTTTCAATGGCTTAAAACAGACAAAGGGCTACAAGAAGGCATACGTACTGCTATCGTTTCAGACTACGTATTAACGGACCTCGCCTCGTTTGATTGCTATAACTCCTCGAGTGCAGATTATGGTCAATCTTGTGCCGGATCGACGGTAAAGATCCCGACGGCAAATTGCACCTCAGACGGCACGGCAGTGAGTTGCACATGCGTTGCGTCCTGCTCTGCGGCTGTCGATACGAGCAATGTAAGCCAAGCGGCTTTCGACGCCATTATTACCCGGATACAGGTCTATAATCCAGATTTACAAGCCTCTAATTTAACCATTTCCTACGCGGATGTAGGCCTTGGGTTTGCAGGACGGCCAGATGGCGCTGTGCCGGCCGTGACTCTCAGCATTCGAAATTTTCCATATGATTTTTATGTCCTGAATAATCTGTTCAATTTGCCCCAAATTAATATGCCCGCCATGCCAACTACATTGACGGGCGAAGATCAAGCCAGCGGTTAGGAGTACCTTAAAATGACGAAAAGATTCACCTTCAGCACTTTAGTGAAATCCCATGATATCAATACAGATATTCTTCGTTTGTTGGAAGATTCTAAACAATATCGCTGCCTCACCACGGTTGGGTCAATTGAAAATAATGTCGGAACGCTTTTGCAAAGTAGTGAGAAAAAAATCTTGCTCGTCGAAATAGACTTTGATGATAATCAGGAAATTGATGCCCTTGCTCAAGTAATTCGAAGCCGCGGCAACAGTTTGTCAGTTATCGCAACTTCCAGCGACATACGGATTGAAAATATCCGGAAACTTATGCGCATTGGTGTCATTGATTTCCTTTCCCAACCTATCGCTCAAGATGAACTTCTAAATGTCTTAAGCGAAGCAGAAACGCATCTTGATCCGTCACCCACTACCCACAGTGGTCAGGGGAAAGTCTTTTCCTTCATGAAGGCCGGTGGCGGATGTGGATCGACAACTGTTGCCCTGCAGACTGCGTATAGCCTCATGGGTAACAGCAAGAACCGGGAAAAGAAATCTGTTTGTTATCTTGATTTCGACTTGCAGTTTGGCAATGCAGCCTTGTTTCTGGATCTTGACCAGAAACATTCCATCCAGGAAGTCATTGAAAATGTCGATCGGATGGATGGTGATTTCTTGAAATCTGTGATGTCAAAGCACAGTTCTGGACTTTTTGTACTGCCTGCGCCTGAGGATATTATCCCGTTGGAAGCATTGACGCCGCAAGCTGCAGAATTGATTATTAACATTGCAGCCGAAGAATTTGATCATGTCGTGATTGATCTCCCTATGCCCTGGACGATGTGGACGAATACAGTTCTGTCAAATTCAGACTCGGTAAATCTTGTCATGCAGCTTTCTGTGAAAGCCATACGCCAATCCAAGCGGATCCTCGATATGATGGTGAATCAAGGCCTGGATGACGGAATCGTAAATATTATCGCCAACCGACAGAAAAAGACGATGGGGACAAGAAACTTCATCAAAAAAGCGGAAGGAGCTCTCCACCATTCAATCGATCATTTTGTTGCCAATGACTACAAAATTGTCAGCAAGTCACAGGATATTGGTGAACTTATCCCGATGGTAAAGAACCGCACCGTTATTGAGAAACAAATCGATAAATTGACCAAATCTTGCCTCCATAATATCGATTTACGATTAACGCCACAGTTGGGCCAGTCTTGAGGAAGGGAGACCTGTCATGAAAGCATTTAATGAAAATATCCCGTCTGGAACAACGTCCACGTTAAGTTTTAATCCGGTCAACTCTAGTGTTGAAGAAGCTGCTTCAAGTCCCAGCATTCCCAAACCAGCCACAGGAATAGCAGCAATCGTTGGACGTAATAACTTTGGAAGTCGGTTTCTGGAAACCAAGGTTCATTTGCATCAACGGCTTCTGGAAATTATGAACCTGAGTATTATTGACAAAATCCCCGAAGACCAATTTAAACGGGATGTCGGCAAGCTCGTACGTGGACTTCTTGATGAAGAAGAAATTGCCATCAGCGCCGTTGAGCGCGAACAACTGGTCGAGGAAATCCTCCATGAAGTCCTTGGGCTTGGCCCGCTTGAACCGCTTCTTCAAGATGACACAATTGCAGATATTCTGGTCAATACCCATGAAAATGTATTTGTGGAGCGATATGGTCGCCTTGAAAGAACACCGGTCCGATTTAAAGATGAGAGGCATCTGACACGGATTATCGAGAAAATTGTCATGGGTGTCGGCCGACGCGTCGATGAATCCCAACCAATGGTCGATGCCAGGCTGGCGGACGGCTCACGCGTGAATGCAATCATTCCACCGCTTGCTGTTGATGGACCACTACTCTCCATCCGTAAATTCTCACGAATTCCACTCAGCATCGATAAACTCATCGACATTGGATCTATGACTCGCGAAATGGCCGAAGTCATCGAAGCCATAGTCAAGAGCAAGATGAACATTCTGATTTCCGGCGGTACCGGTAGCGGGAAAACAACCATGTTGAACGCCATGTCTACCTATATTGACGACAAAGAGCGGATTTTGACCATCGAAGATGCGGCGGAGCTTCAGCTCCAACAATCTCATGTCGGCCGGCTCGAGACACGTCCCGCCAATATTGAAGGCAAAGGTGAAATCAAGCAGAGGGAGCTTGTAAAAAACGCCCTTCGCATGCGGCCGGATAGAATTATCGTCGGAGAGGTACGAGGCAGCGAGGCTTTTGACATGCTGCAGGCAATGAATACCGGACATGAAGGATCCATGACGACCATTCATGCGAACTCACCTCGTGACGCGCTTTCCCGGCTTGAAAATATGGTCAGCATGGCTGAAATGAGTCTGCCCTTGCACGTCGTTCGGGCACAGGCTGCATCTGCAATAGATGTTGTGTTGCAACTTTCCCGCCTCAACGACGGCAGTCGCCGGATCATGAGTTTGCAGGAAATCACGGGTATGGAAGGCGATATCATCAGCATGCACGAAATTTTCAAGTTTGACCGTGTCTCGACTGATGAAGACGGAAACATCCATGGCAACTATATCGCAACGGGTATACGCCCCAAATTCTGCGAAAATTTAGAGAGCATGGGCATGATACTTCCTGCATCCGTTTTTGCACCTAACAAACGGCTTGAGTAGGAGATTATTATGGATTCCAAATTTCTAATTTTACTTGGTTTGTTTGTCAGTATCCTGCTCTTGGTCCAAGGTGCTTACTACTTTTACATGTCCGTCAAAGGGTACCAGGAAGAAAAAATTAATCGTCGATTAGTCATGCATCGAGGCAACTTCTCGAATGAGCAGGTCATGAGTATTCTTCGTCGGGAGCAGGAAGGTCGTTTGGCAAATAGCGTCAAAACCCTCCTGCCCAGGCTAGACAATCTGATAACTCAGGCGGGATTGACTGTATCGACGATCCAGGCTGCGATGATCATGTTCTTTATCGGGTTTGCTGCTTTCTTTATTTCGTCTCTCTTATTAGGCATCCACGGGCTTTCGAGCATTGCTATTGGCATTGCTATCGGCATTGCTATCCCGGTACTTTATTTGAAAAT
>Ga0315336_1000354_pt1 | contig 142839 bp, 130 predicted proteins | sample ASW5metaG_FD_204512 | JGI IMG/M metagenome (GOLD analysis project Ga0315336, IMG submission 204512) | Ammonia-oxidizing marine archaeal communities from Monterey Bay, California, United States - ASW #5 | ecosystem: Environmental > Aquatic > Marine > Intertidal zone | place: USA: California... | reverse complement strand
CTACGATCGAGGTCGCTGAGTTGCGTTGTGCCCTCATAACCGGCGCAAAACTAAAAACAACCGCAGGAAAGCACTCTTGCGGCCTTTGATGTTGATATGAGGCATAAGCGATGAGCGGTTTGCACCGGAATCTGATAGATGGCGAGTGGGTAGAGGGCGAAGCCGCGCCAAATATCAATCCGTCGAACACGAACGATGTTATCGGCGAATACGCACGCGCGACAAAAGCTGATACCGAGACCGCAATTTCGGCGGCAAAAGCCGCTCTCCCTGCATGGTCGCGATCTGGCCCCCTTCAGCGTCACTCTATACTGCGTAACGCGTCCGACGAGATTCTCGCGCGCAAGGACGAACTCGGGCGATTGCTCTCGAGAGAAGAAGGCAAGACGTTGTCTGAGGGCGTAGGCGAAGTTGCGCGCGCGGCGCAGATTTTCGATTTCTTTGCCGGAGAAGCGCTTCGTCTTTCTGGTGAAATCCTGCCGAGCGTGCGTCCCGGAGTTTGCGTTGAGGTCACTCGCGAGGCTGTTGGCGTTGTCGGTATGATTACGCCATGGAATTTTCCGCTTGCGATTCCATCTTGGAAGATCGCTCCAGCTCTCTGTCATGGCAATACGGTGGTGTTCAAGCCCGCGGACCTGGTCCCGGGGTCGGCGTGGGCGCTCGTTGATATCCTTCATCGCGCAGGACTGCCGAAGGGGGTGCTAAATCTTGTGATGGGTCGGGGGACAATTGTCGGTCAAGCCATCCTCGATAGCCCGAAGATCGATGCCATTACATTCACCGGCTCCACTGGCACGGGAAAGCGCGTGGCAGAAGCTTCCGTAGCGCACATGCGCAAATTTCAACTTGAGATGGGCGGCAAAAATCCGCTTGTGGTCCTTGATGATGCCGATCTTGGCGTTGCAGTTGATAGCGCCGTGAACGGTGCCTTCTTTTCTACGGGACAGCGCTGCACGGCGTCATCACGTTTGATTGTGACGAAGGGCATTCATGATCGTTTTGTGTCAGCAGTCACTGATAAGCTCAAGAGCCTTGTGGTTGATGACGCGTTGAAGGATGGCACGCATATTGGGCCGGTTGTTGATGAAAGCCAACTCGCGCAAGACCAGAAGTACATATCTATTGGGCGTGACGAGGGCGCAACACTCGTCTTCGGCGGCGAGAGCTTGAATCGTGAGACGCCAGGTTTCTATCTTCAGCCGGCATTGTTTGTGGATGTTACCAACGAGATGCGAATCTCCCGTGAGGAGATTTTTGGACCTGTCGCATCCGTTATCTGCGTGAAAGATTACGACGAAGCGCTCGCTGTCGCTAACGATACGCCTTTCGGCCTAACGGCGGGTATCTGTACCGCCAGCCTCAAGCACGCCACGCATTTCAAACGCAACGCGGAGGCGGGCATGGTGATGGTCAATTTGCCGACGGCGGGAGTCGATTTCCACGTGCCCTTCGGAGGACGCAAGGGATCATCCTATGGTTCGCGCGAGCAAGGTAAGTATGCCGCTGAGTTCTATACAACGGTTAAGACAGCTTACACTGGCTAGCTTTGCGGCTGCACACAAGCCGGCGGTTCTGCATCGGTGGATGTCGAAAGGAAGATGCGTATGTTTGGTCCAACGCTTGCTGATGCAAATCATATTATCGCTGCTGCTTTTACAAAAGCTTCCGAGCTTGGCCTGAAGCCAATCGCCGCCGCCGTGCTTGATCCTGGTGGACATCTAGTGGCATTCCAACGTCAGGATAGGGCCTCAATTCTCCGTTTTGAAATTGCATTTGGCAAAGCATTCGGTGCGTTAGCGATAGGTGCCGGCTCGCGATCGATTGCAAGAATGGCTGTTGAAAGACCGCATCTCATTTTGGGCGTTTCCGGCGTGTCTGGCGGCAAGATCGTGCCGGTTCCGGGCGGCGTACTAATCCGCAGAAACGGAGAGATAGTCGGCGCGGTTGGTGTGACCGGCGATACGTCCGACAACGATGAAATATGTGCTGTAGCTGGAATCGAAGGCGTTGGTTTCGAAGCGGAATGTGAGTAATTGGAATTGTGTAACATCACCGTGGAGCGATCGCGCAGGTTTCCGACCTATTAAGTCAGATTGGCGCTTGTTGATTTTCTTTACTGATTTGAGTGAGAAGTATGAATTGAGTAAGAAATACCGGAAAATGGAAAAGTCTCTCTTCAGGAATTGCTTTTCTGCGATAATTCTTGATTCGTTGAGATCGCCATCATTCCGCAGCTCACGCCCGTCGCCGCGAATCTTGGAGCTGGTCTCGTCTATTTCGGTGTGGTGTCTAGCGTCAACATATGAAAGTTGTTCCTGCATGTACCGTTAGGCCTCACCTATCCTATTTGTGTGGCTTCGCGCCGTCGGAAGTCAAAACTTTGAGATGCCTTGGTTGCTGATGCAGGCAATCCTGATCGTCATCATGATCTGCTGGCCAGATGAGGTGCCTTTTGATCGAAGCACCCACGATCGATACGATCAGCGCTAAAATCGAAATCCTATGATCGAAATGCAGAAGGGCGATTTTACGACGTTGAAGTAGAGTAACCGATCTCCCGAGATCGCGTGCTGTTCTCTAGACGCTCAAGCGCTCCTTTTGGAGGCGTAGGAATCGTTTCGAATGTTTGAAGTCTCGCTTCAAAAGTATTCGATACTAATACCTGTGTTGGGTTGCTATTGCTCAATCAATAATGAGGCTCTCAAAAATTTTGAAGAGTCTGGCAAAAAATCGCGGGGAAAGCATGGATCCGAGAGGGATATCGAAAATGAAGCGTCGTGATTTCTTAAGAGCATCGGCTACTGGAGCTGTAGTGACTGCCGTTGCGTCGCCTGCCGTTGCCCAATCGTCGCCCACCGTTAGATGGCGCTTGGCGTCCAGTTTCCCCAAGTCACTGGATACTATTTACGGCGGTGCCGAGCAACTCTCGAAGTACGTTGCCGAAATGACCGATAACAAATTCCAGATCCAGGTCTTCGCGGCGGGTGAATTGGTCCCAGGTTTGCAGGCGCTCGATGCGACTTCTAATGGCACGGTCGAAATGAGCCATACGGTTTCCTATTACTATGTTGGTAAAGATCCGACATTCGCAGTCTTTGCGTCGGTGCCGTTCGGGTTGAACACACGCATGCAAAATTCCTGGCTCGATCAGGGCGGTGGCAACGAGCTTGCCAACGAATTCTATAAAAGGTACGGCGTCGTGGGTATTCCTTGCGGCAACACCGGCACGCAAATGGGCGGTTGGTTCCGTAAGGAAATCAAGACAGTTGCGGACCTTCAGGGGTTGAAGATGCGCATCGGTGGCATCGCGGGTCAGGTGTTGGCCAAGGTCGGCGTTGTCCCGCAGCAGCTCGCGGGCGGCGACATTTATCCGTCTTTGGAAAAGGGCACCATCGACGCCGCCGAGTGGGTCGGACCGTATGATGATGAAAAGCTCGGTTTCCAGAAGGTCGCAAAGTACTACTACTATCCAGGTTTCTGGGAAGGAGGAACGACGGTTCACGCCTTCACCAATATAGATAAGCTCAACGCGCTGCCGAAGAACTACCAGGCTATTCTGGCCAACGCAGCTGCACATGTGAATGGCTGGATACCTGCGCGTTACGACATGCAGAATCCGGGCGCGCTGAAGCGACTTGTGGCCAACGGTGCACAGCTGCGTCCTTTCCCGAACGAGGTGCTGGACGCCTGCCTGACAGCGACCAATGAATTGTGGACTGAAATATCAGCAAAGAACGCCGACTTCAAAAAGGCGATCGATGCGATGCAGGCCTACCGTGCGGATCAGTATCTGTGGTGGCAGGTCGCCGAATACACTAACGACAGCTTCATGATTCGATCGCGAATCCGTAATCGCTGAGGGGCAGTTTTCGATGGTCTTACTTTCTTCAGTTGTTCCGTTCGGCCGACCCACAACCGCTGCGAAAGTATGGAATGACGGGAGTCTCCCGTAAGCTGTTCGAACTTTGCGGTACCGATCCCGAACATCTGTTTAGCCGTTCTGATGGCGCACGCGGATGGCGCTAGCGCATAAGAATATCAAAGCCGAAACAATCTCGTGGCGTTTTACTGAAAAAGAGATCATCGCGCCGTATCAGTCAGATAAGGTGCCCGTGTTGATCGATGGTGAGACCTCGGTGGCTGGCTCATGGGTGATCGCGAACTATCTAGAAGATACTTACCCGGATCGACCGTCTCTGTTCGGCGGTGAGGGTGGCCGCGCGCGTTGGGGAAGATGTTGAACTGGTGGGGCGATACGGTCGTACTTGGTGGCATCTTTCCGATGATAGCTGTCGACATTCATGACCATCTACGGCCCGATGATCAGGTGTATTTCCGTATGACGCGTGAGGCGCGGTTCGGAAAACGCTGGAATAGGTCTCTGCCAACCGCGATGAGGCCATCGAAGCCTTTCGCAGGGACCTCGATCCGTTGCGGTTGACCCTGAAAACGCAGGTCTATGTCGGTGAGGCATCCCCGAGCTATGCAGACTACATCGCGCTCGGCCCATTTCAATGGGCACGCACGACCAGCCCGTTCAAACTTTTGAAGGAAGACGATCCAATTTTCACATGGCGCGAAAAGTTACTCAATGCATTCGGCAACATGGCGCGAAATTCGCCAAGATATGTGGTGTAAACGCCAGCACGCGACGGATACGAAATGTGTCGGACAAATAGGGAGTCCTCGCGGGGCGAATGCCAACTAGTTAACATTCGTTCGAATCTATCCATGCTAATGCTCGGGTTCTGGCGTAACAAGCATGGAGGCGACATGGCACGGCGGGCGCTGCAGCTAGGCAAGCACTTTGAAACTACCGTTCCGTTTTCGCTCGGCGTAGTTTCGTCCGGGCGTATGCTGCATACGGCGGGGATTACCGCGCGCGACGCCAATGGCGACATCGTCGGCGCCAACGACATGCGAGCGCAGACGACGCAGGTCTTTGCCAATCTTTCCGACATCTTGACGGCGGCGGGGACCAGCTTCGAGAACGTTATCAAGTTCACGATTTTCACCACCGACATCCACCGCTTTAACGCCGACACTCGTGATATCCGCAATCCCTATTTTAGCGGCCGGCCGGCGGCGACATTGGTGGAAGTTACAAAGCTGGTCGATCCAAGGATGTTGGTCGAGATCGAGGCCATCGTATGCCTGGACTGACCATAGATAGTGCGCCGTCGATTCCGCTCCGCGAGTTTCTGGCGCAGGAAGCTCACGCGATCTCGGCGGCCTGCACCAAATGCGGCAAATGTGTTGAGGTCTGTCCGGTGATTCCGTTCGGAGCAGCGGCAGGCCACCAGGCGTCGACGGTGGCTGGCGGCATCGTCGAGTTTCTCGCGCGCGGCGATGCGTTGGGCGTGGCATCGGAGGCGTGGGCTGCCACATGTAACGGTTGCGGGCTGTGCATTCCGGAATGCCCGGAAGGAATCAATCCGCGCAAGATGCTGGCGCTCGCGGGCGCGCAATCTTCCTCGCTGGGGTCGAAGACGCCGGAGCTGTTCCGCCAGATGTCGCGCGCGATTAAAGTGATGGTCGCGATGCAGATCGTGCCTGACAAATTCCGCCGCGTGTTCACACCGCCACCCGCAAGACAAGTGCCTGTGGTGTTCTATCTCGGCTGCAACGCGCTGCGCACGCCGCACCTATTGTTTAATTCCATGGCGGTGCTCGACGCCCTTGATGTGGACTACGAAGTGGTCGGCGGCCCATCTTCCTGCTGCGGTGTCATTGCGACCAAATGGGAAGGCAACGCCGACACCGGCGAGCGCGTCACCTCAAATACGATTGATCGATTCGAGGGTTTCCGGCCTGAGAAGGTGTTGAACTGGTGCCCGACCTGCCAGTTGCATCTCGGCGAAACCCTGGACGGTTTTCGCAAACGCACCTACGACTTCGATCACCTGACAAAGTATCTTACTGGCCGTATCGATGCGTTGCGGGAGAAGTTCGTTATTCCGATCGCAAAGCGGGTGATTGTACACGCGCATGTCGGCCGCGCCGACATCTGCCAAGACGTCGATATGCTGCTGCGCGCCATCCCCGGCATCGAGATTATCGAGACCGTGTTCGAGTCCGGTTATACCTGCGGCGGCTCCGGCTGCAGCAAGGCGCCGGAGCTTGCCGTCCGCGAGCACGCCGAACTGATCAACCGCGCCCACGCGACCAAGGCCGACATCCTTGTTACCCTTTATCACGGCTGTCATACGGTCTTTCTGAGCGCCGAAGCTGCTAGCCAGCTTCGCGTGCTGAATTTCACCGATCTGCTGGTGGAAGCGTTGGGAGGAATTCCCCATGTCGACCGCTTGAAGCAGTTTCAATTGCTCGGGGATTGGGGGATGATCGTCGACGACGCGCGGCCGTATCTGTTGGCCAATGGGCTCGACATCGATCCGGAATGGTTGAAACAGCATGGCCCGGCGATCTTCGCCGCGCTCGAATTCAAGGGCCAGCTCGACTGTTTCAAAGCGCCGGAGCGGATTGCCTACGAAGGACACAGCCATGGCGTTGCCAGCTGAAATTATGCTTCCTGCGCACACGCTATCGCCGAAGTGGAACATCGCCATCGACGGGCTCGACGCCGCGCAGCGGCAGGTGATCCTCGATCGGATGAAGGCAATGTCGTTCGACCCGCGGGAACGCTTGTTCGACCAGGGCGAGCCCAGTGACACGATGCTCCTGATCGTCAACGGGCGGGTGCGGCTGTTCCAGACGCTCGACAATGGCGAAGAATTCACATTCGGTATATGCCTGCCCGGCACGATCCTAGGCCTTGCCGCGCTGGTGACTGGGCAGCCGCGGATTCTTTCTGCCGTGGCGCTGCAGCCGTCGATGGTTTCCGTCATGACGCGCAACGACTTGCTGTTCTGCTTGTCGTCAATCCCGGCGTTTCACTGGAACATCACGAGGCTGCTTGCGATGCTCTCGATCGAAAGCATCGAACGCAGCGGGCCGATGGCGCTGGACCCAGCGTCGGTCCGGCTTGGCTCGGCGCTGAAATCGCTGGCGCGAGCGGACAAGGAAAGCGGCACGCATCGGCTCACGATATCAGGCGTTACCCAGCAAGAACTGGCAAAGATGGTCGGTGTCAGTCGGAGCTGGGTCGCTGTTGCTTTGTCTGAATTCGAAAAGCTGGGGCTGATCTCGAAAAGCCGCGGCCGGATCGTGATTGATAATATCAGGCGCCTCGACAGCTTTATTACCGATGCGCGTAACCATTAACGGAGGAAAGTCATGAGCGTCTATGTCATCGCGCAACTGAAATTCAAGCAGCGCGAGCTTTACGACCGTTATCAATCGCGCTTTTCCGGTGTGTTCAAGAACTTCGTCGGCAAAGTCCTCGTCGCGGATGAGCATCCGATCGTGCTGGAAGGCGACTGGCCGCGCGACAAGGTGGTGATCATGGAATTTCCAGATGTCGAGGCTTCTCGGAAATTCCTGGAGTCGGCTGAGTATCGAGCGATCGCGGTTGATCGCAAGGCGGGTGCCGACGGGATTGTGCTGTCGGTACAGGGGATAAGGTAGCATGTGCGGCAGACCTCGTTCCCGCGAATAAGGAGCTCCTTTCGGCGCTTGGAGAATATGCTGATGGCGAATGGGCTCGCCAGTCCGTTCGACTTCCGTCTGCTTAACTTTGGTTGGCATAGAGACGATGCGCGATCATTTTTGATCTACAGGGAAAGAACGTAGGGTATACGCTCATCGTTTGAGACTAGTGACGACGTCCAGCGCCATTGCGGAAATTAGATGCCAGGAGGGCTCCAAGCGAAGCCATCCAATTTACAATATACTCATAACGCATTGATTTTATTGGGCTGCCTTTGTCAAAATTTACAGCTAAGTAGTTGTTTTCTTCCTCTAAGTATTAGACTCTTAATCAGCGGGTCCCAGGTTCGAGCCCTGGTGCGCCCACCACCCAGACAGATGAATTGCAAGAGAGCGTGCGAAGGCGCGAACGCTGCTCTTGATCATCGAATTCAGCCCGCAGCGCGGTTCTTGTTATCGATTGACGAGCCGCAATGCGGATGTCGCGGCCATCGATAGGTCGTCTGCAAGGATGTCCATGACCGCGGACATCGCTGTCGATACGATACGGCGCGCATGAGTGACCCACGCGACATCTCTCGAAATAGACGGCTTTCTCAGCCGGTGCGCTTCAAGCCGGCCCGCGGATAAGGCCGGATAGAGCGCGATCCCGGGCAGCACTGTGACGAGATCTGTCGTGGCGACGACTTCACAAATAGCGGACAGCGTATCGATCTCAAGTCGTGGCTTGAGAGTGAGATCGACCTCTGCAGCGGTTGCGTCGAGAATTCTCCGTAAACCGTGCCGCCGCGACGGAATGACGATGTCGGGGTCTTTCAGGTTTCGATAGGGCACGATCTTTGGCAAAGCGGCCTTTATCGAACCGGCCCAGGGTCGAAAGCCGACGTCGGAATCGATTGTCGATCAGGTGCGTGGCCTGGTCGCCGGTTACAAAAAGCCGAAGTATGTTTTCGTTGTCGATCAGTTGCCGCGCAACTCGCTCGGCAAGGTTCTCAAGCGGGAGCTTCGCGAAATCGCCAACGATCTTATCAAGCGTGATCTTTCGATAGAGGCAGGAAAAGTCTGATCTAGAGACGTATCGCAGTGTCGCCAAACCAACCGGACGCCTTGAACGGCTCTGGCGTGGATGGAGATTTTTTGCGATGCAGCGAATTTAATGAGACGGATTGGTAAGTTGTAAGAGCGGGCGGTATCGCCGCTCACAACAACATTTCGGCAAATGCCCTCCGCGCGTCGGTAAGCACGCGATGCAGAAGGAGGTAAGGGGATGACGGCTTTTGCCGATCATCATCCAGCGCACACGCCCGGATCGTACGGTGCGAGCAGACGGCGATCTTTCGCTGAATGCGAGGCTCGAATGCTGCCGGCAGACACCGTTGCCGCCGGGACCTTTTCCAACGGCGTTGCAGCTCTCCGCTAATCAGTCACCACACCCACAATGATAATTCCGCACAAGCGGACACCGATCACCTTAAGGGAGAAGACTACGATGATCAGAACAACAATGCTGGCAGGCCTCCTCGCGGCCACCGCCCTGACGAGCCCGGCCGCCGCTGCGGATCCCATCAAGATCGGCGTCGTTACGCCGCTGTCGGGAACCTATACGCCGATTGGCCAGCAGGTTCGCTGGGGACTTGAACTCGCGACCAAGGAAGTGAATGCCGCCGGTGGCATCATGGGTCGGCAGATTCAGTTGATTTTCGAAGACGAAGAAGCAAACCCCTCGGTCGCGGTGCAGAAAGCCGAGAAGCTGTTTGAGGTGCAGAAGGTCGACTTTCTGACCGGCACAGTCAATTCGGGCTCCACACTCGCTGTTGGACAAACCGCCGAGCGCGCAGGCAAGCTGATCGCCACGACTGTTTCCTTCGCCGACTCGATCACCGGAGACAAATGTTCTCCGAATGTGTTTCGCGTGAACGCCCGCGCCGGGCAGCAATCGACCGCGCTCGCCGCTTGGGTGTCCAAGCAGAAGCCGAAAGCGAAGGTGTTTTTCCTCGGGCCGGATTACGAGATGGGCCGCTCGACGGTCGCCACATTCAAGAAGACGATCGAGGGACTAGGCGCAGTCTCGACGGGTGAAGTCTTCGCTCCGCTCGACAGCAAGGACTACACACAATATTTCGGGCAGCTCCGTCAGGCCAAGCCAGAAGTGCTCTATACCTCGGTTGCGGGTAACGACACGGTGCGCCTGCTGACACAGATGCAGGATTTCGGCTTGCTCGGAAATCTTCTCGTGGTCGGTGCTTCCGGCACGGTGACATCGCAGAACATCGCCGCCATCGGTGCCGCGGCGGATGGCTTCGGAACCGGTGCGGGGTATTCAACGCAGATCGACAGTCCGGAAAACAAGAAGTTCGTCGAGGCATTCAAGGCGGCAAACAAAGCCGATCCCGATCTCTACGGCGCGGACAGCTATGGCCTGATCTATTTCTACAAGGCGGCTGTGGAGAAAGCCAAGTCGACCGACACGGACAAGGTGCGGGAAGCAGCCAAGGATCTTCAGTGGATGACGCCGCAGGGTCAGAAAACCATGCGTGCCGGTGATCATCAGGCGATCCAGCCGATGTACGTGGTGCGGGTCAACGGTGGACAATTCAAGATCGTCGGCAATGTCAGCGGCGAGGAAGCCATCGGCCCTGACGAGTGCAAGCGTTTCTGAAGTTTGCAGTCTTGGTTGGTTGCAGGATTTGGCAAGAGCGCATCCCGTCGGGTTGCGCTCTTGCCGGCAGCTTTCTGCAGGCAGCTGAAAGACGATGAGATTCATGAACTGTAGTGGTGATTCCGGATGACCGGATTTGGTGAATACGTTCAGTTTGTCCTGGCGCCGCAGATGATCACGGGCCTGGCGCTTGGGGTTGCTGTGGTTCTGGTCGCGATTGGCCTCACAATTATCTTCGGTCTTCTCGACGTCATTAATATGGCTCATGGCGAGTTTTATGCCGTCGGCGCTTATCTCGCGCTCGCGCTTGGCGCGTCCGGCATCAGCTTCTGGCTGCTGCTTGTCATCGTTCCGCTGCTGATGCTCCCGATCGGATATGCGGTGGAGCGCGGTTTGATTCAACGCGTATTCAATCTGCCTGATCGTCACGTTACCACGCTGTTGCTGACGTTCGGCCTTGGACTGGTCATCGAGGAAGGGCTGAAGGTCGTTTTCGGCTCTAACACCCAGCGGCCTCCGACGCCGATATCGGGTGCCGTCGAGGTGATGGGCGTGCTGTTGCCGACGTATCGCTTGTTTCTGATTGTTATCGGCTTCGCCATCGTGGCGGCCGTCGCCATCGTCGTCAACAAGACGCGGCTCGGCGCACTTGTCCGCGCCGCGGCGTTCGACCGCAACATGGCGGCGTCACTCGGCGTTCCAGTGTCGCGGGTTTTTGCTTTTACCTTTGCGTTCGGCGTCGCGCTTGCAGGCCTCGCCGGCGTGCTGCTGGCGCCGATCTATTCGGTGTTTCCGACCATGGGGCGCGATTTCATTTTTCTTGCCTTCACCGTTGTAATCGTCGGCGGCATGGGATCGATCGCTGGTGCCGTGGTTGCCGGACTCCTGATCACGCAGGTGCAGGCGATCTCAAGCCTGATTGTTTCGCCGGTCTGGAGCGATCCGATCGTCTTCAGCATCATGGTTCTGGTGCTGGTGGTCCGGCCACAGGGTTTGTTCGGACGGCTCGGTCATGGGTAATCCGTCAATGCCATCACGCCGGGAGATCGCTGATCGTCTCGGTCTGTCCATGCGGGCAAGTCACGTTCTCGTTGCGGTCTTTGTCGCTGCGGCTTTGATCTTCGCTGCGGTTGGTGTGGCGATGGAAGATACGTTTTTTCTGCGGCTCGCCACCGAGGCGTTGATTTTTGCCGGTCTTGCGCTCTCCGTCGACATTCTCCTGGGTTACACGGGATTGCTGTCGTTGGGGCAGGCACTCTATTTCGGGCTCGGCGCGTATATTTCGGCGGTGGTGCTCAAGGAGACACCATCGTTTTGGATTGCGATGGGCACGGTCCTCGGTGCGTCGCTGGTTATCGGGACGATTGCAGGCTTCATCGCAAACCGCGTGCGCGGTGTTTATTTCGCGCTCGTCACGTTCGGTCTGGCGCAGGTCGCGGCTCGCGCCGTTTACAATACCCGCGCGCTCGGCGCTTCGGATGGACTGATCGGCGTGCCGATCGTGCCGATCAATCTTGGTGTCGGGACGATCATGTCCAACGCGCCCGCGGCGTTCTTCATTTTCACCCTTGCGTTCATCGTCGTTCTTTATCTGATCAGCGCCTATCTGCTTGACACGCCATTCGGTCGCATTCTGGTGGCGTTGCGCGCCAATGAACGCCGGGTGCCGTTCCTTGGCTATTCGACGCGCAGCGCACGTGTTGCGGCCTATGTGCTGGCGGCGGTCGTCGCGTCGCTGTCGGGCGCGCTTTATCCCATGCTGCGGGGATTCGTTTCGCCCGAACTGATGTTCTTCGCTACCTCGGGCAATGCGGTCATTACCGTCGTTACCGGCGGTGTGGGCACACTGGCCGGCGCGCTCTATGGCGGCGTCATTCTCACGGTGCTGAAGTCCGTCATCGGCTCGATGACGGAGCATCATCTCATCGTCATTGGTCTCTTGTTCATGGCCATCGTGATCTTTCTGCCAAAGGGTTTGATGGGCCTTGTGAGGCCGCGGATCGAGCGCATGCTGGGCGGAGGAGGTCAATGACCGCTGTTCTCGAAGTTCATGACCTCGGCGTTGCATTCGGCGGCATCCGTGCTGTCGATGGGGTATCTTTTGCCGCTGAACGAAATGCGATTACCACGGTGATCGGTCCGAACGGTGCCGGGAAATCGACCCTGTTCAATCTGATCAGCGGGTTGATCAGGCCCCAGGCGGGCCGCGTTGTACTGGGCGGAGTGGACCGGACGGGATGTCCGCCGCATTTGATGCAGCGCGCAGGTCTCGGGCGCTCGTTCCAGATCACCAACCTGTTTTTCGAGCTTACAGTGTTCGAGAACTTGCGGCTGGCGGCCCAGCGTCTTGAGGGCGCAGGCCATCTGTTGTTGCCGGTGCGCCGCAGCGGTATCGCGCTGGCCCGGGTCGATACGCTGATCGAGCAATTTTCGCTTGCCCCCAAGATTGGTGAGCTTGCGGGTGCGTTATCGCACGGCGAACAGCGGCGGCTCGAAATCGCTGTTGCGCTAGCCGCTGAACCATCGATTCTGCTGCTCGATGAGCCGACGCAGGGGATGAGTCATGCAGACACCGCCGACACCTCTAATCTGATCCGCGACTTGGCGCGTGACGTGACCATCTTGCTCATCGAGCACGACATCGGTGTGGTGATGGATATTTCCAACCACATCGTGGTGATGCATCAGGGCAAGAAACTCGCCGAGGGCGCGCCGACCGTGGTTCGGGCCGATCCGGCCGTCAAGGCAGCTTATTTCGGACACGCGTGATGTTCAGCATCGACAATCTCCAGGTTCACTACGGTCTTTCCCATGTCATTCAGGGCGTGAGCATCGATGCTCGGCCTGGCGAGGTTGTCGGTATTTTCGGGCGCAACGGCGTTGGCAAAACGACCCTGATGAAAACGATCGCGGGTTGGGTCGCGCCGAGCGGGGGTTCGATCACGCTCGATGGTGCGCGTCTCGATAGCCTCCCGCCCGATGGCGTTTGTCGTCGCGGCGTGGGCTTCGTGCCGGAGGACCGGCGGATATTTCCCGGCCTCAGCGTCGAGGAAAATCTCAAGCTTGGTCTCATGCAGCGCGTGGGCCGGTCGCGCGCCGAGGAAAACGCGGAGATCGATCGTATCTACCAGCGCATGCCGCGGCTGGCTGAGCGGCGGCGTCAGGCCGGCACCACATTATCCGGCGGTGAGCAGCAGATGCTGGCGATGGCACGCGTCATGGTCGGCCGGCCGAGGCTCGCGCTGATCGACGAGCCCACCGAAGGACTGGCCCCGATGATCGTCGCGGATATTTTCGCCATTATCGAAGAAATGAAGGCTGAAGGGGCGACCATCCTGCTCGTGGAGCAGAACGTGCATGCGGCGCTCGGTGTGGCCGACCGCTTCTATGCCATTGAACGCGGCGCGGTCGTTTTGGCTGGCGATGCCCGCGATGAGGCCGACCGCGCCCGCTTGTTGGGTGTGATCGCCGTGTAACGACCGACCTGCGACAGATGGTCATTCGCCGTGCGTTGGAGCCCCAATTTACGCCATTTGGGGTTGCGGTACACTGTTGGAACCGCGGTTTGGGCTACGGAACGCTTGGCAGCCTCGACGATCGACATTAGAATTACTTGTGATTTCGGTTCTTCGCACCCTTAACTTCGCCGCGTTCGATGGGGATCGGACAGGCTTCGACACCTGAGCGGGAGGCTCGAATGTCGACAGCGTTGCGTATCGCTCATGGGACATTCGGCCGTGTCGCGCTGCTGGACATGGATTGTTCCCTCGTGCGCCATGCACATCCGCATTGTCACGTTCTGCTGAAGGTTGAGGGCGCCGATACGCAATTTTCTGTCGGGGATAGAATTTGCCCGCTGACCGATACCTCTGCGGTCCTCGTCGACGGCTGGCAACCTCATGCCTATGTGCACGACCCCAACCGGCCACGCACTCTGATCCTCGCGCTGTATGTTGAGCCGCAATGGTTGAAGGACTTCCGGCCGGGCTGGGCAGCGAGCGGCGCTCCGGGTTTCTTCGGGCAACCCTCAGGCGAGGTTTCCCCGGGTATTCGCAGGCTCACCATGGATCTTGCTGCGGATATGATGGCGCGGCCCGATTGTGTAGGCGCACACGAGACATTGCTGTCCGATCTGATGATTGCTGTGATCGAACGTTTTACCCCATGGCGCAATTTCCCGGCATCGATCAGGGAAATGAACGTGTCCGGGCGCGATTGGCGCATCAAGCGTGTGGCTGAAGCGATGCGTGCCGATGCTGGAAATCTCACGAGCATCGACAAGTTTGCCAATAGCGCGGGATTGTCGCGCGCGCATTTTTTCAGGCTCTTCCAGTCCTCGATTGGTGTGCCGCCGAAGGTCTATCTGAATGTCGTGCGGATGGAGCAGGCGATGGATGCGGTCCTTCATCAGAATGTGTCTGTCAGCGAAATCTCCGAGCGTTTGGGATTTGCCGAACCCGCTCATTTCACGCGCTTCTTTCGCAACCATGCCGGCGTTGGTCCCCGCGAGTTCCGCAATGTTTCGCGGCTTGCCAGTTGATATTGCGGCGCAATAAGTCATCAAATGAGACGGATTGGTAAGTCCTGAGAGAGGCCGGTATGGCCTGCGCTCCCGTTATCCTGACAAAGGTCTGTAAGCGCGAAGTAACAAGCGCGATCGGGAGTTTGTTTCTGGATGGCGCACGTTGCCTCATCGACGCCGGACATCGACATTAATCGTCCCTGGGTCGGCCGGTCCATCGAGCGCGTGGAAGATGCCGCCCTGCTGACCGGGCGTGGGCGCTTCATTGACGATCTCGGAACCCGTCCCGGCACCTTGCACGCTGCCATTTTGCGCTCGCCGCATGCCCATGCCGACATCGTCGCCATCGAGACAACCGCCGCACAAAAGTCCGCCGGCGTTGTGGCTGTGCTCTCGGGAGAGGACATCAAGGCGCTGACCACAAGTCTTGTGGTCGGCGTTAAGGCGCCGGTGGAGTGCTGGCCCATCGCAGTCGGGCGCGTTCGCTATGTTGGCGAGCCGGTCGTCATTGTTGTGGCCACCGACCGGTATCTTGCCGAAGATGCAGTCGACCTGATCGAAGTCGAATATAGGGCGCGGCCGGCTGTGGTCGATCCGTTGGCGACGTTGTCGCCGGATGCGCCCGTCCTGCACGATGGCTTCGGCGGCAATGTCGCCAGCGATCGGACATTTCGCTACGGAAATCCTGAACAGGCCTTCGCCGAAGCCACACATCGTATTTCCATCGACATCAGATATCCGCGCAACTCCTGCACGCCGATCGAAACCTACGGCGTCATTGCGGACTACGATCCGTCGGACGATGCGTTCGATATTCTCGCAAACTTCCAGGGTCCGTTCAGCATTCATGCCGTGATATCCCGCGCGCTCAAGGTGCCGGGCAATCGCCTGCGGTTGCGTACGCCGCCGGATTCGGGCGGAAGTTTCGGCGTCAAGCAAGGCGTGTTTCCCTACATCGTTCTGGTCGCTGCAGCGTCGCGGGCGGTCGGCCGTCCGGTGAAGTGGATTGAGGACCGGCTTGAGCATCTCACTGCCTCGGTCTCTGCGACCAATCGCGCAACGACCATTGCGGCCGCGGTTTCGGGCGACGGCAAGATTCTCGCGCTGGACTGGGATCAGGTCGAGGACTGCGGCGCGCATCTGCGCGCGCCGGAGCCGGCGACGTTGTATCGGATGCACGGCAATCTGACCGGCGCTTATGACATTCGTCACGTCGCGGTACGCAATCGCGTTGTCGTCACCAACAAGACGCCGACGGGACTCAATCGCGGGTTCGGTGGCCCGCAAGTCTATTTCGCGCTTGAACGACTGGTACACCGGATCGCTATCGATCTTGGCCTTGATCCGCTGGACGTGATCAAGCGCAATCTGGTTCCTGCGGACGCGTTTCCGTATCGGACGGCGACCGGCGCGCTGCTCGATTCCGGCGATTACCAGGAAGCGATCACGCGCGGTGTGAGGGATGGCGGGCTCGACGCGTTGAAGGCGCGGCGCGATGCAGCGCGCGCGGAAGGCCGGCTCTACGGCATCGGTTATACCGCAGTGGTTGAACCCAGCGTTTCGAACATGGGTTACATCACGACCGTGCTGACGGCGGCAGAGCGTCGCAAGGCCGGTCCGAAAAACGGCGCGCAGGCAACGGCAACGGTGACGCTCGATCCAATTGGAGGGGTCTCGGTTCATGTCGCGTCGGTTCCCCAGGGGCAGGGGCATCGGACCGTGCTGTCGCAGGTGGTCGCCGATGTATTTGGCCTCGCGCCCAAGGATATTCGCGTCAACACCGAGATCGACACGGCGAAGGACGCATGGTCAATCGCATCCGGCAACTATGCGAGCCGGTTCGCGCCGGCCGTCGCGGGCACCGCCAAACTTGCGGCCCAGCGGCTCGCTGCGAAACTGGGGCGGATTGCCGCCAGTCAATTGAACGTGGAAGTGTCGGATATCGTTTTTGCCGGCGGCAACGTGTCGTCGAAACACAATCCTGAAAACAAGGTCGCGTTTTCACGCCTGGCTGCGCTGAGCCACTGGTCGCCGGGATCGTTGCCGGACGATATGGGCAGCGCGATCCGCGAGACGGTGTTCTGGACACCGCCGGAATTGACCGCGCCCGACGACAACGACCTGATCAATTCGTCGCTGTGCCACGGATTCATTTTTGACTTCTGCGGCGTCGAGATCGATCGAACGACACTGGAGACGCGGATCGACCGCTATGTGACGATGCACGATTGCGGAACGATCCTGCATCCGGGAATGGTCGATGGCCAGATTCGTGGCGGCTTTACCCAGGCGCTGGGTGCCGCGCTTTACGAGGAATATGCTTACGGACCCGACGGCAGTTACCTGACCGGCACGTTTGCCGACTACTTGTTGCCGACCACAACCGAAGTTCCTGAACCTCTGATCCTTCACATGGAAACGCCGTCGCCCTTCACACCGCTCGGATCTAAAGGCGTTGGCGAAGGCAACTGCATGTCCACGCCGGTTTGCATTGCGAATGCGGTCGCCGATGCACTCGGAGTGAACGATATTGTTCTGCCGCTAGTGCCCGCGAAGCTCGCAGACATCGTACGTGGCGCTGAGCCCGTTGCGCCAGCAGGACATTCTCTGGCGATGCCGAAGACCGGCGGCAATGACCGGCATTTGCGCGGCGAGGGGAGCGCATCGGTCGGCGTGCCTCCCGAACGCGTCTGGGACATGCTACTCGATCCCGAAACATTGAAAGCTGTCATTCCCGGCTGCCAGAGCGTCGAGAAAGTGTCGGATACTCATTTCCGCGCTGACGTCACGCTGGGTATCGGACCGGTCATCGGCCGCTACCGCGCCAACGTGAAACTGTCCGAGCTCGATCCGCCGCACGCGGTGACTCTGGGCGGAACGGCAGAGGGCGCGCTCGGATTCGGCGGCGGCGAGGGCCGCATCACGCTGACGCCGGACGGAGAAGGCGGCACGCGCATGACCTACGTCTACGATGCGGCCATTGGCGGCAAGGTTGCCAGCATCGGCGGCCGGCTGCTCGACGGCGCGACGCGCGTGATCATCGGGCAATTCTTCGCGGCGCTCGCGCGTCAGGCCGGTGGCGGTTCGGGATCCGGCGGCGGTTCACAATCGCTGCTGGGGCGGTTGCGGCGATTGTTCGGGCGAGCGTCATGAAGCCGGCGGCTTTCGATTATGTCCGCGCGGAAACGCTTGGCGAGGTGCTCGAGACCCTCGCCAAGGAAGGCGGCGATGCGCGGGTCATCGCGGGCGGTCAATCGCTGATGGCGATGCTGAATATGCGCCTCGCAAAGCCCAAAACCCTGATCGACATCATGCGGCTGAACGAACTGGATCGCATCGTGAACAAGGCTGGCCGAGTGACCATCGGCGCGGGCGTCCGGCAGGCAACGCTGTTGGCGTGGCCGGAACTCGCCGCGACATTGCCTCTGATCGCATTGGCATTGCCATGGACAGGTCACGCGCAGACTCGCAGCCGCGGCACCATCTGCGGATCAATCGCGCATGCCGATCCCAGTGCGGAAATGCCGCTCGCCCTGATCGCGCTCGGCGGTGAGGTTCATCTGCGCAGTATCAAAAAGCGACGGCAGTTGCCGGCAAAGGAATTCTTCGCGGGAATGATGGCGACAGGCCGCGCCAACGATGAATTGATCGAGGCCGTGTCCTTTCCTGTGGGCACGGCACGTTGCGCGTTTCGTGAGGTTGCGCGCCGGCATGGCGACTTCGCTATCGCAGCCTGTGCCGCGGTGGCGACGCCGACGGGTGTAAGGTTCGCTGTTGGCGGGGTGGCCGATGTGCCCACCGCCCGCGACTGGCCGCGTCTGGAAGGCAGCGCTCTCGATGATGCGCTGAATGCCTTCGCTTATGAGCTTGAGGCCCGGGACGATGTTCACGCGACCGCGCGCTATCGTCGCGATCTCGTCCGCAACATCGGCAGGGATCTGGTGCGGGAGGTGCTGCAATGAGCCGCTTGCAGTCCGAACGCCGTCACTCGGTTCAGTTCACACTCAACGGTAAGCCAGTGCAAAGCGAGGCCGAGCCGCGGATGCTGTTGACGGATTTTCTGCGCCAGCAAGTCGGCGCGACCGGAACGCATGTGGGATGTGAACACGGCGTCTGCGGCGCCTGTACGATTACGGTGGATGGCATGCTGACCCGCGCATGCCTGACGCTGGCGGTGCAGGCCGATGGCTGCGATTTGCGTACGGTCGAAAGTCTTGCCCCATCGGCCGACCGGCTCGGCATCTTGCAATCGGCGTTCCGGCAGCACCATGCGCTGCAATGCGGTTTCTGTACCGCCGGAATTCTGATGTCGCTGGATCATTTTCTACGCCATCACCCGTCGCCAAATGAGAGCGAAATTCGCGATTTGCTGAGCGGCCATCTGTGCCGCTGTACGGGATATACGCCCATCGTTCGCGCCGCGCTTGAAGCTGCGGCAGAACTTGCGAAAAGCCCAACGAACGAGAAGACCGATGCTTGATCTTGGAAGCAGCTTTATCGCCAGTGTCGCACGCGATCCGGATGCAATCGCGATCGTGGATGGCGACCTTCGTCTGACCTACCGCCAATGGTATGTTAAGATTGCATCCGTCGTCGCATCGTTCGATGGGATTGGCCTCAAGCCGGGCGACCATCTTATCACCGTTCTGCAAAACAGATGGGAAGCGGCGACGGTTCACTGGGCGTGCCAACTGGCCGGAATCGTCATCACGCCAATCAACTGGCGTGCAAAGGCCGACGAGCTTGATTTTTGCATTGAGAATTCGGAAGCCTGCGCACTGGTTTATCAAGACGTCTCAGCGGACGCTGTTTCGGAATCCAGGCTAGCATCTGGATTGCAACGCATCGCCGTCGGCGACGATGTCAGTCGCGGCGGAAAGGCTTTCTCCTTTTCCGATATGGTCGTGTCCGATTCTCCGGACATCACGCCGCGCGTCAGTGCGGATGCCTGGTCGATCATGCTCTACACCTCCGGTACAACGTCCAAGCCGAAGGGCGTGCCTCGCCGGCATCGTGCGGAGCGCGCGGCCGGTGTCGCTCACGTTGCACAGAATCTTTACGGACGTTATGAGGTCACGCTGGGCGTGATGCCGTTGTACCACACCATGGGCGTGCGATCGCTGATCTCGATGTCGCTGATCGGTGGCACATATGTCTGCCTTCCCCGCTACGATGCACAACAGGCCCTTGCGATCATCGAGCGAGAGAAGATAACCAACCTGTATCTCGTTCCGACGCTCTATCACGACCTTGTCTATCATGAGGAGTTCGCGAAGCGGGACGTCTCGAGCGTGAGAAAGCTTGGTTTTGCCGGCGCCTCAATGACCGATGGTCTGTTGAAGAAGCTGAATGAAGCTTTTAGGCCCGATCTTTTTGTCAATCACTACGGCAGTTCGGAAATTTACACCTTCACCGTCGATCAGAATGCCGTGACGAAGCCCGGTTCTGCCGGGAAGGCTGGCATCAACCAGCACGTCAGGGTCGTCAAGCTGAATGCAGTATCGGCCGACGATGCTGCCGCTCCCAACGAGGAGGGTGAAATCGTCGCGCTATTAGCCGGAGATGAGTCATTTGAAGGATACTGGCGCCGTCCCGACGCCGACTCCAAATCGTTACGCAGTGGCTGGTATTTTACGGGCGACACGGGCTTTAGAGACGATGACGGAGATCTGTTTGTCACCGGTCGCGTCGACGACATGATCATCACCGGCGGTGAAAATGTTTCGCCGGTCGAAATCGAAAGTTGCCTTTCGCTGCATCCCGCTGTGTCGGAGGTGGCTGTTGTCGGTCTCCCAGACGAACGGTGGGGAAAGATCGTGGCTGCGTTCGTGAAGCGCAATGCTTCGGTCTCGGAACAGGATCTCGATCAGTTCTGCCGGACGTCCGGCCTCGCGAACTTTAAACGTCCGCGTCAGTTCGTCTTCGTAGATGCAATCCCGAAATCGCCGGTCGGCAAGCTGCTCCGGCGGTTGTTGATCGCGGGGCAATACGAACCGGAGCGTGCGCCGCCGTCAAACGCCGCTTGAACTTTTAAATCCCAACAGAAGGAACATCCGAATGCCGTCACCTTATACATTCACCGATCCGCGCTTGGCGAAGCTTGATGGCTTTCAGGTCGAAATCGATGAAGCGCATGAACGAGCCGATATTATCCTCAATCGGCCGCCCTACAATATCGTCGTGATGCCGCAACGCGACCAACTCCGGCTGGTGTTCGAGACGCTCGATGAAGATGCGCGAGTGAGGATCATCGTGGTCCGGTCGATCGGCGAGCATTTCTCCAGTGGAGGAAACATTGGCGGATTCATGGAAGCAACCCCCGAACACGTGTCGAAATTAGCCTGGAATATTGCCGCGCCGGCGCGTTGCGCCAAGCCAGTCATCGTCGCGAACCGGGGCTATTGCTTTGGCGTTGGATTCGAATTGTCGCTGGCCTGCGATTTCCGGCTCGCCTCGGAGACGACCCTTTATGCCTTGCCCGAGCAGAAGCTTGGCCAGATTCCGGGCTCCGGCGGGTCCGCCCGGCTGCAGAAGATGATCGGCATCACGCGCACCAAGGATATCGTGATGCGGTCGAAACGTATTTCGGGCAAGCAGGCGCAGGAGTGGGGCATCGCAACGGAATGCGTTCCCGACGGTGAACTGGAGAAAGCGACGGATAAATTGGTCGACGAGCTGCGAACGTTCTCTCCGCTTGCGCAGCGCACCGCAAAGAAATTGCTCAACGATACGGAAGATTCAACGCTCGCCATCGCCATCGAACTGGAAGGGCATTGCTATAGCCGTCTTCGGCAGTCTGACGACTTCAAGGAAGGTGTTGAGGCATTCAACAGCAAGCGCGCACCGAAATTCATCGGTCGGTAAAGCATTGGGCCAGTTGAAGCGAGTGGCAATCTGCATCCGGATTGCCACTCACGTTTTGTTTTTAGTACCGTCTCCAGCGATTTGCCGCGCGATGCACGGTTTCACGCTCTGTTGAGCTTTGCGATAGTCCGTCAATCGACGGCATCCTTACCAGCACGTTGGGTTTTCTTGCGCGTGGCTTTCATCGAGGCGTCCGCGGCTTTCGCGCGCAGTTCGCATTTTGATCGGATATCTTCCAGCTCGTCGTCCGTCAGGTGCTCGATTCCAACAAACGAGTTATGGGCGCTGCCGACGCGGATGAGCTCATCGAGCTTCACCTGAATGGCTGCGCTATCGCGGTTCTGAGAATTCTGAATCAGGAAGACCATCAGAAAAGTCACGATGGTTGTGCCGGTGTTGATGACCAGTTGCCACGTGTCGGAGTAGTGAAAGACAGGCCCGCTGAGAGCCCAAAACAACACCACAGCAAAAGCGGTCATAAAGGCTACCGCCCGCCCCATCGTTTGAGAGGTGCGGTTGGCGATTTCCACGAAGTACGAGTTTAGCCGGCCTCCGGCTTTAGCCTTGTTGCTTGTGGCAGTTTTGGACATTTTGATGCGCTTCGCATTTATGACATGGCAATATTAAACTTGCCACGGGAACAAAAGGTTCCCGGCCTTCTACGTTCTGTCGGCGACTTTCTTGCTCTGGTCTGCGATTTTTGCAGACGTTGCATTATCGGCCATATAGCTTCCCTTGGCGGGCTGAGAACAGTCGATTCAACAATTGAGCGGGAACAAGGTTCAATTGAATTTCATTGCGGGTGGGGCAAGAAGAATGCTTTGGGAGGTTTGGCAAAGGGCGCGCCGCCATTCGTGGTTTTGGTATTTGCTGCTATTTCCCCTTTTTGTTGGATCTGCCATCGCAGCCGACCAATCTCAAAAGGGTGCATCCGAGTTTCTCTTGATCGTCCAGATCATGCTTCTGATAGCTCTTGGGCGAGGTCTTGGAGAGCTCATGCAGCGCATCGGTCAGCCCTCTATCATTGGCGAACTGCTCGCAGGCGTGCTGCTGGGTCCGTCCGTGTTCGGATTGTTATGGCCGGATGCGCAGCTCGCGGTCTTTCCTGCTAATCCCGAACAGAAGGCATTGATCGCCGGAATCGCACAGTTCGGCATTCTCCTGCTTCTCCTGCTGACGGGCATGGAGACCGATCTCAAGCTTGTCAGAAAGGTAGGCCGCGCGGCGTTTACGGTTTCCACCGCGGGCATTGTTGTGCCTTTTGCATGCGGCTTTCTGCTCGGTCAGTTCTTGCCCGAAAGCCTGTTGCCGCATCCGTCGCAGCGAATGATCGCGTCCCTGTTCCTTGGTGCGGCTTTGTCAATTTCATCGGTCAAGATCGTCGCGGTCGTCGTCCGCGAGATGAAATTTATGAGGCGGAACGTCGGGCAGATTATTATCGCTTCCGCCGTGATCGACGACACAATCGGCTGGATTATCATCGCGATCATCTTCAGTCTGGCGACCCAGGGGAGCCTCGACCTCGTATCGTTGGCAAAAAGTGTTCTGGGCACGCTCGCGTTTTTGGGCATCAGCCTTACGCTCGGACGGCGCTTTGTCTTTCATCTCATCCGATGGTCCAACGATAGCCTGCTGAGCTCCGCAGCCGTCATAACGGTTATTATATTGCTGATGAGCGGAATGGCTCTCATCACTCATGCAATCGGCGTCCATACCGTATTGGGCGCGTTCGTGGCGGGTGTCCTGGTTGGAGAGTCGCCGATTCTCACGCGGCAGATCGACGAACGGCTCCGTGGATTGATCACCAGTCTTTTCATGCCGGTATTCTTCGGACTTGCCGGATTGAGCGCAGATCTTACGGTTCTGAAAGATCCAACGCTTCTTTTTCTGACATTCGTTGTTGTTGTCATTGCCAGCATCGGAAAATTCGGAGGCGCGTTTCTCGGCGGAACGCTTGGCGGGCTTACCAAAATGGAATCCATGGCCATCGCAAGCGGTATGAATGCCAGGGGATCGACCGAAGTCATCATCGCCACCATCGGGTTATCGATGGGCGTCTTAAGTCAGAATCTGTTTACGATTATTGTGACCATGGCAATTATCACAACGATGGCGATGCCGCCTATGCTCAGGGCGGCTCTTTCGCGATTGCCTATGAGAGCGGACGAGAAGGCGAGACTCGAACGAGAAGAATTTGAAGATAAGGGCTTTGTCGCAAGGCTCGAGCGATTTCTTTTGGCTGTCGACGAAAGCGCAAACGGAAAATTTGCCGCGCGCCTTGTCGGACTTCTCGCGGGAGCGCGTGGAATTCCAACGACTGTTCTGCATCTGGGACGAAAGGCAAAGGAGCAGAGAGGCAATCGTGACGATGTCGAGAGCCCTGAAAGCACTCTGAAGTCGGCTGCGAAGGAGACCGCTCGGCAGGAGGGGGAGCGCGAAGGCGATACGCGTGACGATGTCACCGTTACGACGCGGATTAGCGATTCCACCGTCAAGAAGTCAGTTGCCGAAGAAGCCCAGAAAGGCTTCGATCTGCTCGTTGTGGGTCTCGACGAAATCCTGACTTCCGCAGGCGACTTCCAAAAGAATGTTCAGGATGTGATTGGCGGGTTCGACGGGCCGCTTGCTTTGGTCATGGCTAAGGGAAAGCACCTTGAAAGTCCCAGTCTGAGCGGTTTCAGTATTTTGATTCCCGTGACGCGTACATCTTATTCGCGACGCGGTGCTGAACTCGCTGTGGCGCTTGCGAGGGCAAGCTCTGCACCGCTTCGGGCAATTTATGTCTCACCGGGAGAATCCCGGCCCGCGGGCACGGTGACCCTTTTTGAGGAAGAGGAAATTCTCAGAGGGATCGTCGATCTGGCGGAAAGATACGGCGTGGCCATCTCGACCAACGTTCGCACGGGCATTGCGCCCGCGGAAGCGATTATTCAGGAGGCGCGAAGCAGTCGATCGGACGTCATCATCATGGGCGTAGAAAGATCAAGCGGCGAAGTGGTGCATTTTGGCGATACGGCAAAGGCAGTGATGAAGAAAGCCAAGGTGTCGCTTCTGTTCATTAGCGGTTGATAGCGATAAGCAGGCAAGATTTCGGATAACGCCTTTCAGTGGTGCATCCGGCTCTATCTAGGTTTGCTGCTTTTCTCCGCGGCCCGGCGCAACGCCTCGGCCAGCGCACCGCCGCCGGACGTGTTGGGCTGCGAGGTCTTGCGCGACGCAGGCGCATTGGAGGAGGGGCGGGACGAGTTGCGCGGCTCACTTCTGGCGTTGCGATCGGGCTTTGCAGCCAATTCGTCATCGAGCCGTAGTGTCAGCGCGATCCGTTTGCGCGCAACGTCAACCTCTAGCACCTTGACGCGAACGATATCGCCGGACTTCACCACCTCGCGCGGATCCTTGATGAAGGTCCGCGACATCGCCGAGATGTGGACGAGGCCATCCTGATGCACGCCGATATCGACGAACGCGCCGAATGCGGCCACGTTGGTCACAGCGCCTTCCAGAACCATGCCGGGCTTGAGGTCGCTGACTTTCTCGACGCCGTCCTTGAATTCTGCGGCCTTGAAGGCCGGGCGCGGATCGCGTCCGGGCTTTTCCAACTCGCGCAGAATGTCGGTCACCGTCGGCAGGCCGAATGTGTCGTCGGCAAATGCCTGCGGCTTGATCTGGCGCAAAATCTCCGCGTTGCCGATCAGGGCCTTGATGTCGCTTTTGGTGGCGGCAAGAATTCGCCGTATCACCGGATAGGCTTCCGGATGGACGCCGGATGCGTCGAGAGGGTCTTCGCCATCGGTGATGCGTAGAAAGCCTGCGCATTGTTCGAATGCTTTCGGGCCGAGCCGCGGCACGTCCTTGAGCGCCTTGCGCGACCGGAAAGGCCCGTTGGCATCGCGATGCTGGACGATGCTCTGCGCGAGGCCCAAACCGATACCCGACACGCGGGCGAGCAATGGTGCCGAGGCGGTGTTGGCATCGACGCCCACCGCATTCACGCAGTCTTCGACCACGGCATCGAGCGAACGCGACAATTTGCTTTCGCCGAGGTCGTGCTGATACTGGCCGACGCCGATCGACTTTGGATCAATCTTGACCAGTTCGGCCAGCGGATCCTGCAATCGTCGCGCAATCGAAACAGCGCCGCGCAGCGTCACATCAAGTCCCGGCAGTTCCTCGGAGGCGAAGGCGGACGCCGAGTAGACCGAGGCGCCGGCTTCCGACACCACGATTTTCGACATCTTCAGTTCGGGCAAAAGTTTCACCAGTTCGATCGCCAGCTTGTCGGTCTCGCGTGACGCTGTGCCGTTGCCAATTGCGATCAATTCGACGCGATGCTCGCGCGCGAGCTTGCCGAGAGTTGCCAGCGATTCGTCCCAGCGCCGCTGTGGTTCGTGAGGGAAAATCGCGGTCGTCGCGACCACCTTGCCGGTTGCATCGACCACGGCCACCTTGACGCCGCTCCGATAGCCCGGATCGAGGCCCATGGTGGCGCGCGCGCCGGCGGGTGCCGCCAGCAGCAGGTCGCGCAAATTTGAGGCGAACACGCGAACCGCTTCCGTCTCGGCCGCCGTCCACAACCGCATCCGCAGATCGATGTTCATATGCATCTGGATCTTGGTGCGCCAAGCCCAGCGCACTGTTTCAGCCAGCCATCGGTCGCCGGGACGTCCCTTATCCGTAATGGCGAAGCGCTGCATGATTCGAAATTCGTAAGAACTGACCGCGGCGGGCGTTGGTGTGGGAGCCTCCGGAAGCATCTGAAGATCGAGGATTTCTTCCTTCTCGCCACGGAACATCGCGAGAATGCGATGTGAAGGCAATTTGTTGAGAGGCTCGCTAAAGTCGAAATAGTCGCTGAATTTGGCGCCTGCTTCCTTTTTGCCGTCCCGCAGCTTGGACGCGAGAAGCCCGTTCGACCACATCTGTTCACGCAGGTTACCGATCAGGTCGGCGTCTTCGGCGAAGCGCTCAACCAGAATGGAGCGCGCGCCGTCGAGGGCGGCCGCGGTATCGGCGACCTGTTTATCGGCATTGACGAAGGGTGCAGCGGTCGCCTGCGGATCGTTCTCCGACTGCGTCAGCAGTAATTCCGCCAGCGGCTCTAGACCAGCTTCCTTGGCGATCTCCGCCTTGGTGCGCCGCTTGGGTTTGAAGGGCAGGTAAATGTCCTCAAGTCGCCCCTTGCTGTCCGCGGCCAGAATCGCGGCCTCAAGCGCTGTGTCGAGCCTGCCTTGCTCGCGAACCGAATTGAGGATGGCGACGCGGCGCTCTTCGAGTTCGCGCAGGTAGTTCAGGCGCTCTTCCAGCGTCCGCAATTGCGCGTCGTCGAGCGCTCCGGTGGCTTCCTTGCGGTATCGCGCGACAAACGGAACGGTAGCACCGCCATCGAGCAGGGTGACGGCAGCCTCGACCTGCTGTTCGCGAACACCAAGCTCGTCGGCAATCCGTTGAGAAATTGTTTTGGTCACGCGGTATCTTTCTGAACAAGGAAATCGCAATCCGTGAATCGCGACCGCAGGGAGACGGCTTATGGACCACAGATCGGCGATTCATCAACCCCGTTGTCAACGAAAATCGATCTGTGGATGAACCATGTTCAATCCCGGACGCGGCCGATTCAAGCGTGTCAATTCGCGCAAGATAGTGGTGGATCGATGGCCCTTAAATGTGTAGACGGACGCTCCTCTCGGGAGCAACAATGTCAGCCTGCGGACTTGATTTTGGCACGTCGAATACGACGCTTGGTACCCTGGTCGGCAATGCACCGGCGCTGGCGGAACTGGAGTCCGGCCATACCACGATTCCCAGTGCGATCTTTTATCAGCCGGACAGCACCGCCCTGATCGGTCGCAAAGCTATCGAGACCTATGTCGAAGGCGCGCCGGGCCGCCTGATGCGGAGTTTGAAATCGGTCCTCGGCACGGCGCTGATCGACGAGACCACGAAAGTAGGCCGCGAGCGGGCGAGTTTCCGGGATGTGATCGCGTATTACCTCGGTGTGGTGAAACGGCGGGCCGAGCAGGCCGTCGGCCACGAGTTGAGGAATGTCGTACACGGCAGGCCCGTGCATTTTGTCGACAACGCACCCGAGCAAGACCGCAAGGCCGAGCAGACGCTGCGCGACATCGCTCATGGAATCGGCTTTGATGATATTACGTTCCAGTTCGAGCCGATTGCCGCAGCACTCGACTATGAGCGCCAAATCTCCGACGAGAGAGTAGCACTGATCGCGGACATCGGCGGCGGCACATCCGATTTTTCGATTGTGCGCCTCAGCCCGGAGCTTCACCGCAAGGCCGATCGGAAATCCGATATCCTCGCCAATGACGGCGTGCGGATCGGCGGCACCGATTTCGATCGCCAGCTCAGTTTAGGCGTCATCATGCCGTTGCTCGGTCATCGCAGCGAGATGAAGCGGCCGGGGGTGAGCGCTCCTTCGAGCTATTTCCACGATCTCGCAACATGGTCGACCATCAACAGCATGTACGATCAGAAGATTATCGCGCAGGTTCGCCAGGTTCGTTACGACGCGGCAGAACCCGAATTGTTTGATCGCCTTGTTCGTGTGCTCGACGAGCAACGCGGTCATACGCTGGCGATGGAAGTTGAAGGTGCCAAGATCGCGCTGTCCGACAAGCGACAGGCCGCCATTTCCCTTGAATGGGTGGAGCCGGGTTTGAGTTCTTCCGTTGCACGCGGAGATCTTGTCAATCATACCCGCCAACTGGCGGAACGCGTCGCGGCTCGCATAAGTATATGTCTCAAGCAGGCTCAACTCAAAGCCGGTGACGTCGAAGCGGTGTTTTTGACCGGCGGCTCAGTGCAACTGGCGCATGTGCGAAATGCGATTATCAAAGCGGTCCCTGCCGCTCAAATGATTGAGGGCGATACCTTTGGCGCAGTGGGCAAAGGTTTGACGATTGAAGCCGCACAGCGCTACGGCTGACTGCGGCCGAGCTCGACACGCGTGCGGACGACCTGATGCAAAATGTCTCGCAGGTCTGAAGCGGCAGGAGACAACTCGCTTCCCGTCAGTATCCGAAGTTCGATTGGCGGGAGTGGCGGAAAGCCAAATTCTGTTCCGACATCGCGAATGCCTGGAGGGACCTGGTGCGGTGTTCTGGGCGAGATGCCAAAGCCGGAGCGGAGGGCCGCCCACACGCCGGGCAGGCTCGGTGTTGTTAAAGACAGTCGCCACCGCAGCTTCTTGCCCTCCAGCGCCTGGAAGGTGGCCTGACGAAACAGGCAGGGATGATCGAATACAACGAGCGGAATTGGATCTTCCACTTCGGATAGCGTCATTCCTTTGCCCCCAAACCACAACATCGGCAGAGACGCGATCAGGGTGCCGTGATTGGCTGGGTTTGGCTTGAAGAAAGCCAATGCGACATCGAGGCGGCCTGTGTTGATCTCTTCCTCCAGGGCGTAGTTGCGTCCGGCGCGGACTTCGATATGAACGCCGGGCCGCTTTTGCGAAAGTTGCCCGAGCGCGTCCGGCATGACCGCTTCAAAGAAGTCCTGAGGCAGTCCGATACGGACTGATGCAGCAGCGGCCGTTGCGCCGACCGACGCTGCCGCTTCGTCGTTCAGGCTGATGATCCGCCGCGCATAGACCAGCAATGAATCTCCAGCCTCGGTCGGGACAAGGCCGCGGCCGTTCCGCCGAAACAGCGGCTGCCCGGCCTGATCCTCAAGCTTTTTCAACTGCATGCTGATGGCTGACTGCGAACGGCCAAGTTGAGAGGCCGCGCGGGCAAAGCTTCCCAATTCGAGGCCCACAACCATCGTGCGGAGGGCATCCATGTCGAAATTCGGCTTCATTCTTCTGGTTTTCAGAATTGTAAATTCAGAACTATTCGATATTCGGAATTATCTCCCATTGCTAGGGTCAAATCAACCGAGCGGCAGGCTTCGTCGAGATTGAGGGACGATGCCTGGACGCTCAGCCGAAGCATCGTGGGAGACAATGACTTTGAGCCAGGCACTGGTCGATCAACTGAACAAGCTCACGACGCCCTACATCGCGGATGGTTGCCTACGCACGGGTGTTCCGATCCGGTTTGCCCCGGCGGGTCTGCGCCCGCTCGTTAGCACCATGCGCTGCGCAGGGCGTGCGCGTCCGATCCGTCATGTCGGCAGTATCGACATTTTCTTTGAAGCGCTTGAAGGCGCCTCTCCGGGAGATGTTTTCGTGATCGACAACGGCGCGCGCGTCGATGAAGCCTGCATCGGCGATATCGTCGTGCTTGAGGCCAAGGCGGCAGGAATCGCCGGCATGGTGGTCTGGGGCCTGCATCGCGACAGCAAGGAACTCAGCGATATCGGCTTTCCGGTTTTCAGCATGGGCTCATTGCCGACCGGTCCGCAGCGGCTGCATGTCCGGCCGCCGGATATCTTGAGCCGTGCCACAGTCGGTACGCACGCCATCACATCCAGCGATTTTGTCGTCGGCGATGCCAACGGCGTTCTGTTCCTGCCTGAGGACCGGCTTGAGGACATTGTCACGGCCGCGATTTCTTACCGCGAGACTGAGGCGCGGCAACTCAAGGCCATGAGCGAAGGCCGAGGCTACCGCGCTCAAACGCGCTTCAGTGAATATCTGGCGCGGCGGCAACGCGAACCCGGCTACGGTTTCCGGCAGCACCTGAAGGATATCGAGGCTGCGGGCGAAGTCTAAGCACCGCGCATAGCACACGACACACACGAAGAAGCGCAGGCGCGCGTTTAGTCGATCGCAGAAAAACCATTCTGCGCGGCTGGCCGGCTATTGCCTGCGTCCAACATCACCAGACCAATCGAGGAAAAACGTGACCAAAGCGATTATGATAGAGAAGACCGGCGGGCCTGAAGTCCTGCAGTGGAAAGATGTTCAGGTCGGCGAGCCGGGCGAGGGGCAGGTCCGCATCCGCAATACCGCAATCGGCCTGAACTACATCGACGTCTATATGCGTTCCGGCCTTTATCCGATTCCACTGCCCGGCGGTCTTGGGCTTGAAGCTGCCGGCGTGATCGAGGCGGTCGGCTCGGGTGTGAGCAACTTCAAGGTTGGCGATCGCGTTGCCTATGCAGGTGGCCCTCCTAGTGCTTACTCAGAAGCGCGCGTGATGCCTGCGGCACCCCTGGTGAAGCTGCCGGAAAGTGTGTCCGATCAGCAGGCCGCGGCCCTGATGTTGAAGGGCATGACCGTTCAGTTCCTGATCCGCCGCACCTACAAGGTGAAGGCCGGCGAAACCGTTCTGCTGCACGCAGCGGCCGGCGGTGTCGGTCTGATCGCCTGCCAGTGGCTCAAGGCTCTCGGCGTGACGGTGATCGGCACGGTCAGCAGCGAAGAGAAGGCCGCTCTCGCCAAGGCCAATGGCTGCACGCACACGATTAATTACAAGAAAGAGAAGTTCGCCGATCGCGTTCGCGAACTGACGAACGGGGCTGGCGTGCCGGTCGTGTATGACTCGGTCGGCAAGATTACTTGGGATGACTCCCTGTCGTGCCTGCAACCGCTGGGCTTGATGGTGAGCTTTGGCAATACGTCCGGCGCGGTAGCGCCGGTCAATATCGGTCAGCTTGCCGCCAAGGGCTCGCTCTTTGTCACGCGGCCGACCCTTGCGAGCTACACCGCCAAGCCGAGCGATCTCCGGGCAACGGCGAGCGATCTGTTCGAGGTGATGGCGAGCGGAAAGGTCAAAGCCGAGGTGGCGCAGACATTCTCGCTGAAGGACGCTGCGGATGCGCATCGCGCCCTCGAAGGCAGCAAGACAGTCGGATCGACGGTGCTGATTCCCTGATGTCAGCGGCGCGCGGGCTTATGACCTTGCTCGCGCGGGCGCAGCGTGATCACCGTTTCAACATCGTCCTTTTTCACCGGCTTGCCGCGTTCGTCGATCAGGGCCACGGAAAGCCTTTGTCCGGTGGTCTTTGATCGGAGCGCCAAAGGCCCGTGGCCGTGTCCGATCCAATGATCGCTCCACTCGGTCAATGCGGTGAAGGACAGGCCCAGCGACAGGCCCATTTTGGTCAACGGATATTCGATCCGCGCACGTTGTCCGTCCTCGCGATACTCCTGTCGCTCCATGATGCCGTTTTCAACAAGCCGGGCGAGGCGGTTGCTCAGCACACTTCGGGGAACGTCCAACTCGTTCTGAAAATCGTCAAACCGCCGGACGCCGTACAGCGCCGACCGCAGGATCACCAGTATCCATCTGTCGCCGATCAGCTCGAATGCCTTCCAAAGGTTGCAGTCGGACGGCGGAACTGGGGAGCGACGGATGAGGGGAGCGTTTGTCATGGCGGTACATTATCTGAGTTGCAAAATTGGATCTAGGTGGTATATGGCATCTAAGTCCAGTAAATGGACTCAAATAAGGGGTGCGGCTTCTCAAGAGGGAAGCCGCCGCTGCACTTCCCGGGAAAGGTTGCCATGGCAGATATGTCTGCTGACAGACATCGCGTTTGCGTTGTGGGCGCAGGTCCAGCCGGCTTGGCAATGGGCCGCGCCCTTCTCGATGCGGGAATCTCGTTCGATATCTATGAGCGCAATCCGGGTGTGGGAGGTATCTGGAATCCGGACCACGAAGGCTCACCGGTTTATCAGTCAGCGCATTTCATTTCCTCGAAGACCGCGGCGATGTCGACGTTTCGCGGATTTCCTTTTCCGGATTCGGCGCCGACCTATCCCAGCCACCGCGACGTCAGGGCATATCTCGAGGGCTTTGCGGAGAGAGCAGGCCTCATGCGGCATATTCGCTTGTCATGTGGTGTCTCGAGCGCATCTCCCATCGCCAAGGGATGGCGTGTCAAATTGGCGAATGGCGACGTTAAGAACTACCAGGCGCTGGTGTGTGCCTCCGGCACGCTGTGGGATCCGGTCGCCCCCGAAATTCCGGGTTCGTTCTCAGGTGAAGTCCGCCACAGTGTCACTTATCGGGCGTCAGACGAAGTCGTCGATAAGCGCGTTCTGATTGTCGGTGCAGGGAATTCCGGCGTCGACATTGCTTGTGACGCGGCCCGGTCGGCAAAGAAAGTCCTTATCAGCTTACGCCGCGGTTATTGGTTCGTGCCTAAATTCATTCGCGGGATACCGACTGACATATTTCTCCGGTCGCATGAAAGCCTTCCATCGTGGGCGATGCCGCCAGACGCAGCAGACCTTTTGGAGTTGCTTGTCGGAAAACCTGCAGCATACGGCCTTCCAGAGCCTGATCACGCTCCCTTCACGAGTCATCCGATCATGAACAGCGAAATTCTTCACCACATCGGACATGGACGCATCGGGCCGCGTGGATCGATCGTCACGGCGATGAATGACGAAATCGAATTCTCGGACGGTAAACGTGATCGGATTGACGAGATCATTCTCGCGACAGGGTACCGCGCAAGCATCCCGTTTCTCGATCCGCAGATCGTGAATTATGCGGACGGGAATCGTCCCGACTTCTGGCTTCGCATTTTTCATCGGAGTATCCCAAATCTCTACGGGCTGGGATTCATTGAAACCAACAGCAGCGTGTATCGCCACTTCGATCTCGGGGCTGAATTAATTGCGAAGCACATCGGCAGCCGCCGTAACGGATCGCGCGGCGCAACGTCATTGGATGCGATGATCGCATCGGGGGACGAGCCGGATCTGACCGGCGGCATTGCCCGTGTGGCGAGTGCGCGACATCAAGGCTACGTCGATTCCCGGACATATGAACGCGCGATGATCGAAACGACCAATACCTACTTTAACAATGAGAGTTCGCAATGATCGCGGCGGCTTACATGGTGAGAGTAACTATCGTCAGGTCTCATGTCGTCAACGCCAAGGGTAATTTCGCCGGGGAATCAGAACAATGAAGCTGTTTTATACGCCGGGTGCATGCTCGCTCTCGCCTCATATTATTCTGCGCGAGACTGGCCAGGCCTTCGATCTTGAGCGAGTCGAATTTCGCTCCAAAACAACCGAACTGGGCCGAGACTACAAGACCATCAATCCGAAAGGTTACGTGCCTGCGCTTCTATTGGATAACGGCGAAATACTTACCGAGGCCACTGCGATCGTTCAGTACATCGCCGACCTGAACGGTGATGCAAAGCTCGCACCGAAACACGGGACTCTCGATCGGGCTAGGTTGCAGGAGCACCTCAGCTACATCTCTTCCGAGATTCATAAGTCGTTCGCTCCGCTGTTCACGAGGGAGACCAGCCGGGAAGGCAGGCAAGCAGCGGTCGCTGACGTCGCCGAAAAATTCGATGTCGTCGAAAGCGTGCTTGCTGACGGCCGTGACTATCTGGTCGGAAACATGTTTTCCGTGGCCGACGTGCATTTGTATGTCATTTCGAGCTGGGCGGTCCCGACAAAAATAGGACTTGATAAATGGCCGCACATCGCTGCCTTGGCCGCGCGCGTCGGCGCGCGCGCCTCCGTTGTAGCTGCAAGGGCTGCCGAAGGGTTGAGCGGATAGCCGCCAACGCCCGTCAATCCGATCGACCCATCCAAAACAAAAGGAAGCTAGATGATGATGACCCGGCCCGTGAACAAAGACGATGCGCTTGAGGATTTTTCCGCCCGTGAGATCACGCTAAACGACGTAAAAAAAACCGTGTATGTGTCTGGGACTGGACCAGCCGTCATCGTGATGACGGAGATGCCGGGCATCAGCCCGCACGTTGCGCGTTTTAGCCGCTGGGTGCGCGATGCAGGATTCACGGTGTATATGCCCTCGCTGTTCGGCCGTGATGGCGCGTTAGTGAGCGCCGAGGAGGGCGTAGCCGTCATGCAACGGGCATGCGTCAGCGCCGAGTTCCGCGCTTTCGCCGCCAACGAATCCAGTCCGGTCACCGCGTGGCTCCGGGCACTCGCGCGTCACGCCCATAAGGAGTGTGGCGGTCCGGGTGTTGGTGCGATCGGCATGTGCTTTACCGGAAACTTCGCGCTCTCGATGATGCTCGAGCCTGCGATGCTGGCGCCGGTGGTGTCACAGCCGTCGCTGCCCCTCAACGATCCCGCCGGGATGGCGATGGCTCCCGATGAACTCGCTGCGGTTCGGGAGCGTCTCGAGCGCGAGGATCTTACCGTTATGGCGTATCGTTTCGCAGGCGATAAATTCTGCAAGGCGCAACGATTTGCCGCTTTCTCCGAGGCGCTCGGGGATCGCTTTGTCGCTCGCGTGCTTCCCGACAGTGCTGCCAGCACGGATGTACCGCCATTCTTCGCAACACACGTGACGACTCCACACAGCGTGGTGACCGCGCATCTGATTGACGAAGCCGGTCAGCCGACCATTGCTGCGCGCGACGAGATCCTGGCATTTTTCAAGCATAGGCTTTCCTAACCGGAAAGCGGGGTTCGGTGCCGCGAGCGAAAGTGTCTCGGGCACCGGCCTCCCGCAACTCTGCAGCTATCCGGTTTCTGCTATTTATGGATCGCAGCTATCCGTCTCTCGTTGAGAGTCTTCGCGGCTCCAGGATCAGAGTGTGCCTTGTTCGAGCTTGTGCAGATAGATGAATTCAGGAGCCTCCACGCCGGCATGCCGGCGGATTTCGATCAGTTTTGACGATTCAAAGAAGGCTCTCGCGCTTTCCAGCGATTCCCATTTCGAGAAATGCACGATCTTGTTGGCATCGTTCTCGTACCGGAGAACATAATAGCTCTGTTCGCCTGCCTGCTTTCTGATCGCTGCGGCATCGTTGAAAATCGTCTTCCAGGCCGGGTAGTCCTTAACGGAATGAATGATCAGAACGTGATGCATGTCGTGTCCATAACAAGACGATGTAAAATTGAAGTGCCGTTACAAATAACATGCAATGGAGCGCACGACCTTGCCGTCCGATCCGAACTCGAACGTCTCCGTAGCCTTCATCCCGCGATGGTTGCTGTAGACGATAGTCAATGATGAGTATCCAGCCATTGTTTCAATCAATTCGAATTTCAGCTCCGGTTGTGACGCAAGCGCTCCGCCCCAATAGCTCCGCAGAGCATGCAGGCCTGTCACGCGGCCATCCCCGATCCGCTTTTGGGCGATCGGGGACAACAAGACGATGTCGGATGCGTAGTGGGACAGAATACGATCGAGATCATGGGCGTTCCATGCCGCAATCCAGTCTTGCGCGAAGGCTGTGGCCGCAGTCGCATCTGTCATCGCATTTACCCTGGAAGGAACTGTCCAAATCGGGTGCCTTGGGGAAGTGCGGCCAGTCTGATCAGGCGGGAATCTTCCGCCGCGGCTTTGCGATGTGCCGCGGCTTCCCGATAGACCGGATCGCGGAGAACCTCGTTGAAGGCCGCGATGCTGGGATATTCCGCGACAAAACTCAGATCCCAGCGCTCTTCATCCGGGCCAATCAGCATGTTTTCAAAGCGCCCTTCCCAGACGATTGTTGCACCCAGCCTGGCGAGGACCGGCTCGCTGATCCTGCCGTAAGCCCGATAGGCCTCGGCACCGGTGGCCATCTGGCCGTCGGGATAGGCCGCGCGCTCGCGCAAACGGAGCAGGTTGAGCAAATGCACAACGCCGTCGCGCTCGTTGTCGCGATGCGCGATAAATCGTTCTTTGGTCAGATCAATGTGTCCAGACATTATGTGTCACCTGAAAGGGTTGCATGTTGATGGGTGATTGCGCGAGCATTGATGGCTTATTGCCCGTTGAAGTGTGCCGGTCGGCGTTCGAGAAATGCGTTGATCCCTTCACGGATGTCGTGCGTATGGACAATCTGCGCGAATTGATTGGCCTCCACGGCAAGGCCTTCGTCGATCGAGAGGTTGATTCCGCGCGTGACGCTTGCGAGGCAGGCCCGGACAGCGACGGGCGATTTTTCAATGATGCTGGCGGCGAGTTCGCGCGCGCGCGTGATGAGTTGCGAGGCGGGTACGACCTCATTGATAAGCCCGATGCGCGCAGCTTCCTCGGCGGAAATCGAATCGCCAGTGAGGATCATCTGCAAGGCGCGCTTGCGTCCGATGTGCCGGGGAAGCCGCTGGGTGCCGCCGAATGGCGGAGCAAAGCCGAGATTGATTTCCGGCTTGGCGAAGCGGGCGACGTCGCTCGAAATCGCCAGCGGGCAAGCCTCGACGACTTCGCAGCCTCCACCGAATGCCAGACCGTTCACGGCAGCGATGATCGGCTTTGGAAAATTTTCGACCCGCTTGGTCAAGGCTTGCCCGCGTCCGACGAATTCGCGCATGGCGATGGTCACGCCGGCTTCGACACTGGACGAAAATCCGGCGATGTCGGCGCCTGCGCTGAATGCCTCGCCGGCACCCGTCAGGATCACGATGCGGATGGAGTCGTCCCGTTCAATCGTATCGAGATGCTGCTGAAATGCATCGATCAGGCTATAGTTGAGCGCGTTGAGTTTGGCGGGGCGATTGAGGGTGAGAGTTGCAATATTGTCTTCCACGCTCATCAAGACGGGTTGTTCTGAGGCCATGACTATCTCCTTGCCTGTTACTTGGCCGGACGTTGCAGACAATTCCCAAGCCAAACAAACTGATAATCTTCGCCGGAGCGTGAATATTCTTCATCTCGTCCGCTCGTGGCAGCGCCCGTGTGCTACATTTGGTTAAGTTGAGGAGAGTGCGATGCGCCATCGGCTGCCCCCGTTGAATTCTTTGCGTCTGTTTGAGGCTGCGGCACGCTTGTTGAGTTTCAAGAACGCGGCCGAAGAACTTTTGCTGACGCCGAGCGCCGTGAGCCATGGCATTCAGTCTCTCGAAGAGTGGCTGGGCACCGCGCTTTTTCTCCGGACGACCAAGGGGCTTGTTCTGTCTGAGGCTGGAAACGCATACATTCCAATTGTCCGGCAGGCGCTGGAACTGTTAGCCAGTGGCAGTGCGAGTATCGCGAGCAAGCAAAGCCTGGGGCAACTGGCGATCAGCGCCGCGCCGACCTTCGCGGCGAGGTGGCTGTTACCGAGACTTCATAAATTCCGCGAACGTCATCCGGACATTCGCGTCATCATCGACACATCGCATGAGCGAACCGAACTGTCGGATGTCGGTGTCGATCTGGCCATTCGCATGGGACGAGGCAATTGGCAGGGCGTCATCGCCGACAAGCTGTTAAGCGAGGAAATGATCCCGGTGTGCGCGCCCGCGATTTACGATCGCGTGCGTGGACTCAAGGATATCGAGCAATCGCCATTGATTCACGTCACCACCGTCAGCGAAGACTGGGGAGCATGGGCGACTGCGACCGGGCGCACTGTACCGGATCCGGCAAAGGGATTGCAGTTCGATACGATCCAGATGGCGTTCGAGGCGGCGTGCCAGGGTCTCGGCGTCGCCATCGGGCGAAAGCCATTGGTCAATTCAGAGCTTGCTGCGGGAAGTCTTGTCGAGGTCTGGGAGGCAGTTAACAACAGCACGTCTTACTGGCTGGTTGGTGCGGAAAGCAGGGCGGACGATCCGCGCATTGTTGCATTTCGCTCGTGGATCGTTGAAGAGGCAGCCGCAATTCCCGCATGATCGATACTGGCCACGTGTGCGTGCATGAGTCTGATTCATTCATGCATCAGTATTACTCATTTGTCCGAACTGTCTGGGTCATCCAATCTTCCGGTGCAAACAAGGTCCGGAGAGACGCAATATGCCAGGTCAACATGCTGAAAAGCGCGCGCGCTTCCGCGCCCTGCATCAGGAAGGGTGCCTTATTATCCCAAATCCCTGGGATATCGGCAGCGCACGAAGGCTGGAAAAGCTGGGCTTCAAGGCGCTTGCTTCGACCGGCGCAGGCTATGCATGGTCTCTGGGACGTCAGGATCAGCAGCTGTCGCTTGATGAAGCTCTCGATCATTTGCGGACCCTGTCCAACGCGACAAGTCTGCCGGTCAACGCGGATTTCGAAACCGGTTACGCGGACAATGCCGACGGCGTCTTCACCAATGTCCTGAAGGCGGTCGATACCGGCGTTGCAGGCCTGTCCATCGAGGATCGGAAGGGCAACGACCTTCTCGACTTCGCCGAATCCGTCAAGCGGGTTCGCGCGGCGCGGAACGCCATCGACCAGTCAGGCGAAGATGTTCTTCTGATCGGCCGTTCTGAAGGTCACTTTATCGGAAAGCCGGACCTTCCAGCCACGATTGCCCGTCTTGTCGCTTACTCGGAAGCCGGAGCTGACTGTTTATATGCGCCCGGCATCACGGATTTGTCGGAGGTCGCCCGCGTTGTTGCGGCGGTCAGTCCAAAGCCGGTGAATGTCATGATAACGGGGCCAAGTCCCACTGTCGCGGAGCTTGCTGCCGTCGGCGTCCGCCGGGTCAGTATCGGCGCTTCGTTGGCGGCCGCTGCGTGGAGAGGCTTCGATGCCGCCGCGCAGATGCTTCTCGACGAAGGACGATTGCCTCCGCGCCGTTGATGCGCTTCGGGCGGGTTCAATATTCGGAATTTTTACAGATCTGGAGAAAGATATGATCGCGGTGATTTTCGAGTCGTGGCCGGCACCGGGTAAAATGCAAAGCTATCTGGATATGGGTGCCAGACTTGGGCCGCAGCTCGAGAAGATCGACGGCTTCATTTCCATCGAAAGGTTCCAGAGCTTCTCGGATCCGGGCAAGCTGCTGGCGCTCTCCATTTGGCGGGACGAGGCGGCGGTGGATGCATTCCGCAATTGGGATGTGCATCGCAACGTCCAGTCGAACAGCCGGAAAGATGTATTCCTCGACTACCGGCTGCGTGTCGCCGCGGTCTTGCGCGACTACGGAATGACCGAGCGCGCGCAGGCACCCGACGACAGCCGCGCTGCGCATGTGTGAGCACGTTCTTTCAATTGGCTTCCGCCGGGCAGGTTAGTCCGTCAACAAGCCTACGGATGAGCGGTGCAGCCAGAATCACGACCGGCAACATCGTTGCCCATGACAACAGCCATGACCGGATCCAGTTCTTCGCGAACAAGCCTTCCTCGATGAGCGGAAGGCTGGCGATAGCTGCGGCTATTGCGCAGGTGAGGCCGGATTGGATGATGCCGAATACAAAATGGTTATAGCGCCTGGGAATTTTGAGCACCTGAGATCCATCCAGCCTGAGATGATGACAGCTTCAGTATGCAAAGCCACCGCTGGATCGAGCAAGCTAAAAGATTTGTCAGGCCACTAGACCAGTAACGGCTTGGCCGCGACGGCCATGTCCTTCAGCAGCGGCAGGAAGCGATCGATCATCTCGCCGGTGGTGATGCGGTCGACATGCGCGCCGATGTTCGCCGCTGCGACCACCGCGCCATCGTAGCGATGGATCGGAACCGAGATCGAGCGAAAGCCGGGCTCAGCTTCCCGATCGACCAGCGAATAGCCCTTGTTCCGGTCGCTGATGATGGTGGCGATCACGATGGACTTGTCGGTCACGGTCTCGGGCGTCTGGGCGGTCAACGCCATCGATTCGATGGCGGCCGTCAGTTCGTTACCAGAGAGGCGACCGAGCAGGACTCGGCCGACCGATGTGCAATAGGCCGGCAGCCGGTATCCGATATCGATCCCGGCCGAAAACACCCGCGCGGGGCTGGCTCTGGCGACAAACACAGCTTCCTGCCCGTCCAGAATCGCGAGCGAACAGACTTCCTTCGCCTTGGTTGAAATGTCGTCCATCAGCGGCTGCATGACGGCGACAATTTGATTGGACGAGAGATAAGCGGAAGCCAGCGCCAGTACGCGCGGCGTGAGTGAGAACAGCCGTTCGTCTCCAGCAACGAAGCCGGATTTCTGGAGCGTCAGGAGAATTCGGCGGGCCGTTGCGCGCGGCAAATTAGATGCCTTGGCGATATCGCTCAGGGTCATCGGCCGGTGGTCCGTGCCGAACGATTGCAGCACGCGCAGGCCACGGTCGAGGCTCTCGATGAACTCGCCTCCGCCGCGCCGGGCTTCTTCTTCCTCTGCTGTGCGCTTCACGCGGGGCATTGGCTAAGCCGTTCTTTTCGGTTGGCGTTTCGATTCAGCCAACGTGATCATAATTCGCCGGATTATGCACCCGCCGCATTGGTCGTTGTCAAAAGCGATTTGAAATCGAAGGAGAGATCGGCAGCCTGCTCCGGAGACGGTGACATGCCGCTGCCAATCAGCCGCCGTGCGGCCATCTGATCGCCAGCCCGGCTGATGCTGTCGACCGCGCAGAGCCTTTCCTGCTTGTAGTAGAAGACCGAGAACTGTCCGTTGTCCAGCGATCCGCGCACAGCCTGCTTGTCGAAGCCGCGGGAAATCCCGACGGTTTGCAGTTTCGCTTCGTACTGATCGGACCAGAAGCGCGGCACGCTGTCGTAAGGCCCGGTTTTCCCGGCGATGGCCAATCCCGCTGCTTTCGCCTGGTCCTGAGCGTTCTGCACCGATTCCAGACGCATCCAGCCCTCAGCATATGCATTGTAGTGATTGGCGCAGTCGCCTGCGGCATAAATGCCGGGATCGCCGGTCATGCCGTGATCGTCCACCACGATTCCGTTGGTGCAGTTCAATTGTGCGTCGCGCGCCAGCTGATCGTTCGCCACGCCGCCGATTCCGATGAGCACGAGGTCCGCCCGCAGGCGGGTCCCGTCCGTCGTGGTGACAAATGCCGCGCGGCCATTCTGTTCGCCGATTGCCGCGATCGATTCATTGAGGCGCACATCGACGCCGTGCCGTGCGTGCAGATCGAGCAGAAATTTCGACACCAGCGGCGAGACCGCGCGTTCAAGCAGGCGCGGCGCGCTTTCGAGGACGGTGGCTTTCTTTCCAAGCTTGCTGGCGGAGGCCGCGACCTCAAGGCCGATGAAGCCGCCGCCGATGACAACGATTTCAGCGGCGTTCCGCAGCCGCTCCTTGAGATCGACTGCGTCCCGGATCGAGCGCAGATAACAAACGCCATCGAGCTCCGAGCCGGGAATGGTCAGGCGCCGCGCATGCGACCCGGTGCCGATGAACAGCTTGTCGAAATCGAGTTTGCTGTTGCCATTGAACGTAACCTGCCGGGCATGCCGGTCGATCGCATGCACGCGTGTCTCGAGGATGAGGTCGATCTGCTTCAGCTTGAAAAATGCGTTGTCGCGCAGCACCAGATTGTCCTGCGTGACCTCGTCGAGCAGGAAACCCTTGGACAGAGGAGGGCGTTGATAAGGCAGCAGATGGTCGTCGGCGATCACCGTGATGCGCTCTGCATATCCCGAGTCGCGCGCCGACAGTGCTGCCTGAATTCCGGCATACGATGCTCCGACGACGACGAGGCCACTCATAACTCTGTCTCCAGAACGTAGGTGGTGTGAACCCGCTCATTGCTTGCAACCGTTGCCGAGCGGCGAACATTCAGTACGTCGACGAACATATGGGCGTACATCGAACAATTCAATCGATTTGGCTTTATGAGCCGTTACCGCATCCCCCATGGCTTTGCGCTGCAGCAACATTAGGCGCTCGCGGCCTGCAAATTGCGCTTGCGGGAGTCCAAGTTTGGAGTCAGTCTAACAAATATCGTACATTTGTTCGATGATCGAACAAATCATGGCGAGAGGCGATGACGCTGGCGCAGGAGAGCCTGTCGCAGACGCGCAGAAGAAGTCACGGGATGCCGCGTTTTTGCATCGGCCGGGCCTCGCCTGTTGCGGTGGAAAGGTTTTCAATCGTCGAAGCATTTCGGCGAACCAATAACCCTGTCGGGACTGGAAGGACGAAACAGCCATGATGAGCCAAGAGCAGAACGATCTGATCACGCGCACGGGCGCGGCCGACCCTGCCGGAAAACTGATGCGGATGTATTGGCAGCCGGCGGCGCTGGTCGATGAACTCGAAGGCGCACGTCCGATCAGGGCGGTGAAGCTGCTCGGCGAAAACTTCGTTCTGTTTCGCGACGAGCAGGGCCGTTACGGGTTGATGGATCGCGACTGTCCGCATCGCGGCGCGGACCTCGCCTTCGGACGCCTTGAACACGGCGGCTTGCGCTGCGCTTTCCACGGCTGGCTGTTCGACGTTCAGGGCAACTGCCTTGAGACACCGGCCGAGCCGGTCGGCTCATCGCTGTGCAAGAACATCAAGCAGCGCGCTTATCCCGTCGTGGAGAAGGGCGGCATCCTGTGGGCTTATCTGGGCGAGGGCGAGCCGCCTGCATTTCCCGAGATCGATTGCTTCGTCGCGCCCGATGCCTACACCTTCGCGTTTAAGGGCCTGATCGAGTGCAACTGGCTTCAGGCGCTCGAAGTCGGCATCGATCCTGCGCACGCCTCGTTCCTGCATCGCTTCTTTGAGGACGAGGATCTGGAGAAATCTTACGGCAAGCAGTTCCGCGGCGCGTCAGCCGGCAGCGATCTGCCGATGACCAAGATCCTGCGCGAATACGACCGGCCGATCATCAACGTCGAGAAAACGGAATACGGCCTGCGTCTGGTGGCGCTGCGCCAGATCGACGAGGAGCGCACCCATGTGCGCGTCACCAATCAATTGTTTCCACATGGCTTCGTGATTCCGATGAGTCAGGAAATGACCATCACGCAATGGCATGTGCCGGTCGATGATACGCATTGCTACTGGTATGCGATCTTCACCAGCTACACCAAGCCGGTCGACAAGAAGAAGATGCGCGAGCAGCGTCTCGAATTGTACGAACTGCCGGACTACAAGTCGCGCCGCAACAAGACCAACGACTACGGTTTCGATCCGCACGAGCAGGCCACCGAGACCTACACGGGCATGGGTTTGGACATCAACGTGCACGATCAGTGGGCGGTGGAGTCGATGGGCACGATCCAGAACCGCAAGCGCGAACATCTCGGGCAGTCCGACAAGGGGATCGTGCAGTATCGTCGGCTGTTGCGTCAGGAAATCGAGAAGGCGGTTGGCGGCATCAAGCCGCTGCTGTTCCTCGATGAAGCGCATGCACGCAGTATTCAGGGGCCAGCGACGATGGACGGCATCGGCCCGACGCGCGGCTGGGAAATCTACTGGATGGAAGTTGATGTGAAGCGCCGGCGTGGCGCGCCGTGGGCCGCACCGATTCCGAGCGATATCGCCGCGAAGGTGCCGCATCTCACCGCAGCCGAGTAAGGATCTGCTGAGCCAATGTCAGGGAAAGCAAGTTCGTTGAGTTTTGTCGCGCGGCATCGTCTTTGGTCCGAAGAACAGAACGAGGCGGCTGTCCGGCTTCGGCGCGTTGTCGAGGAAAAAGGACTGGATACCATTCGCCTGTCGTTTCCCGACCAGCACGGTATTCTGCGCGGCAAGACACTGGTCGCCAGCGAAGCGCTGCGTATCCTTGAAAACGGTTGCACCATCACCACCACGATGCTGGCGAAAGACACCTCGCATCGCACGGTGTTTCCGGTGTTCACTGCAGGCGGTGGTTTCGGAATGACCGAAATGCAGGGCGCCGCCGACGTTCTGATGATTCCCGATCCCGCCACATTCCGCGTTCTGCCCTGGGCGCCGACCACGGGATGGATACTGTGCGACGTTCACTTTGCCGACGGCCGCCCTGTGCCGTTTGCAACGCGCGGTCTCCATAAATCGGTTCTGAACAAGTTGTCTGCGCGCGGCTATGATTTCGTGGCGGGACTCGAGGTCGAGTTTCACGTCTTCAAGGTCAACGATCCGAAGATGCGGCCCGCGGATGCGGGCCAGCCCGGAACGCCGCCGGAAGTCAGTCTGCTGTCCCATGGCTATCAATATCTGACCGAGCAGCGCTACGACCAGATGGAGCCGGTGCTCGAATTGATCCGGCGCGATGTCGTTGCACTTGGCCTGCCGTTGCGCTCGATCGAGGTCGAGTTCGGTCCCAGTCAGTGCGAATTTACTTTCGCGCCAACGAAGGGGCTCGATCCTGCCGATACGATGGTTCTGTTTCGCAGCGCCGTGAAGCAGATCTGTCACCGACACGGCTATCACGCCACTTTCATGTGCCGACCGCGCATTCCGAACGTGGTGTCGTCGGGATGGCACCTGCATCAATCGCTGGTATCCCGTGCCGATGGCCGCAATGCTTTTATGTCTGGTTCCGACGAAGAATTCCTCTCGGATTTCGGCAAGGGCTATCTTGGCGGGTTGCTCGCACATGCCCGCGCGGCGACGGTGTTCACGACGCCAACGATTAATGGCTACAAGCGCTACCGGTCCTATTCGTTGGCGCCGGATCGCGCGATCTGGGGCCGGGACAACCGGGGCGTCATGATCCGCGTTCTGGGTGGGCCGAAAGATCCGGCCACGCGGTTCGAGAACCGGGTCGGCGAGCCGGCGGCCAATCCATATCTCTATATGGCCTCGCAAATTCTGTCGGGGCTGGATGGTGTGGATCGCTCCATTGACCCCGGACCCTCCGCTGATACACCTTACGAGACCAAGGCCAGTCTGCTGCCGAAGTCGCTGCGCGAAGCTGTTTTTGCGTTGAACGACGATCCATTCTTCAGGACCGCAATGGGCGCCGAACTGGTAGATTATTACGTCCACATCAAGAACGCCGAGATCGAGCGCTTTCAGGCCGAAGTCACCGAATGGGAGCAGCGCGAATATTTCGAGATGTTTTGATGCATTGCGTCGAACAGGTTTGACAGAAACCAGAACAATAAACAGGAGCAGGGGACCACACATGAAGAAGGCATTGAAATACACGTGCGCTCTGGCAGTCGCCGGACTGATGTCCGGGGCGGCCCATGCCGATACCATCAAGGTCGGCGTCATCGGTACGATGTCGGGGCCGTATGCGCTGTTCGGCAAGAATTTCAAGGCGGGTATCGACGCCTGGGTGGCGGAGCACGGCTCCAAGGTCGCCGGTCACGACGTCGAATTCATCTACCGCGACGAGGAGTCGCCGAACCCCGCGAAGTCCAAGGCGCTCGCGCAGGAACTGCTGGTCAAGGACAAGGTGCAGTACATCGCCGGCCTCTATTTCACGCCGGACGCCATGGCGGTCGCACCTTTGCTTGAGGAAGCGAAGACCCCGATGATCGTCATGAATGCGGCGACATCGTCCATCGTCGAGAAAAGCCCGTACATCGTCCGTACCTCATTCACGATGTGGCAGAACACCGTTCCCGCTGCCAAGGTTGCGAAGGCCAAGGGTGCCAAAAAGGTCGCCATCGCCGTTAGCGATTACGGTCCCGGCATCGATGCTGAAGCCGCGTTCAAGAAGACGTTCACGGACGAAGGCGGTGAGGTTGTCGAAGCGATCCGTATGCCGCTCAACACCACCGACTTCAGCCCGATCATGCAGCGCATCAAGAGTTCTGGTGCAGACACGATCTTCACCTTCCTTCCCGCTGGTCCGCCGACGCTGGGCTTCATGAAGGGTTATATCGACAACGGCCTGAAGGCCGGTGGCATCAAGCTGATCTCGCTGGGTGACGTGCTGACCGAGCCAGATCTCCCGAGCCTCGGCGACACCAGCCTCGGCTTGCTGTCGACCTACCACTACGCGGTGTCGCATGACTCGCCGGAGAACAAGGCGTTTCTCGCAACACTGGCGAAAGTAGGCATGAAACTCGACGACGTGACCATGACCTCGGTGGCGGCTTACGATGGCGCGCGCGTGATCTACAAGATGATCGAGGCCACCAATGGCCAGCGCGATCCTGAAAAAGCAGTCGCGGCGGTCAAGGGCATGAAGTGGGTCAGCCCGCGCGGCCCGGTGTCCATCGATCCCGTGACGCGTCACATCACGCAGAACATCTATCTGCGCGAAGTGGCAAAGGTGAACGGCAAGCTCATCAACAAGGAGCTGCAGACGTTCGAAGCGCAGCCCGATTGGGCGCTGGTCAAGAAGTAAGCCATCTATCGTTCAGGCAAGGATTGGCGCGAGGCCCTCTCGCGCCACTCTTTTAAGATCGGACAGACAGACCCGAGCCATGCGGCACAGCCCGGATTCCTTGCGTTTCATCAATGCGCGGATCTATCGATCCGCCGATGATGTTCGTCCGGCGGGTTCGCTCGTGACCCGAAAGGGTGTCATCGATTGGGTTGGCGACGATGCAGACGCGCCCGAAGCTGCCCTTACCATAGACATGCGAGGCGCGACGATCATCCCCGGTCTGACGGATGCGCATGTACATCTGTTCGCCATCGCCAACGAACGACAGCAGATTCAGCTCAACGGGCGGGGTATCCGCACTGTGGCGGATGTTCTCCATCATCTGTCGGAAGCGGCGGCGGTGACATCGCCCGCGCAATGGATCAGGGCGGTCGGTTTCGATGAGAACAACCTCGCCGAGCACCGTTATCCGACGCGCGATGAAATCGATGCGGCGGCTCCTAAGCATCCCGTTATTATCCGTCGCTTTTGCGGGCATACCGCGATCCTCAACAGCGCGGCGTTGAAATTACTACAAATTGACGAAGGCATCTCCGATCCGCCGAGCGGATCGTTTGGGCGCGATGCGCGCGGGCGGCTCGATGGCAGCGCCAAGGAAAGCGCTGCTGAAAATGTATTCCGCGCAATCCCTCCGGTCGATCAGGCGGCGATGGCGGCTTTATTACGTGACACGATCGAAGACAGCATCCGCATGGGCCTGACCGCCGCGGTCGAAGCCGCGGTCGGATTCACAAGCGGCTTTGACGATGAATTCTCGGTGTGGAGCCTGCTTCGCCGGGACTCGGCGTTTTCTCCGCTCCGCCTCGGGTTCATGTACCAACTTGACCCAAAAGATGCGGCGATGCGCGGCTTCACGCCCCGCCGCGATCCTGACTGGCAGGCGATGACGCTGAAATTCTTCGCTGACGGTATTGTCGGCGCGCGCACGGCTGCTGTAAGCAAGCCGTTTGCCGATATCAACTCGTGCGGCTTCTTCATGCGCGACGAGGCGGACCTTGAACGGATTATTATTGAATCTCATCTCAGCGGCTGGCAGACGGCGACACATTGCGTCGGTGATCGCGCGTCGGCGCTGATTATCTCGGCATTCGAGAAAGCAGAGAAGGCGCTGCCCGGACAAAAACTGCGCCATCGCATCGAACACTATTTCTGTCCACCGGATGGAGGGCTTGCGCGCATGAAGGCGCTGGAAGCCCTGATCGTGACGCAGCCGAGTTTTCTGCTGCGAATGCGCCGCTCGATCCTCGAAGCGTTTGGGCCGGATGCCCACAGCAAATATCCGGCGCGCTCCGTGATCGACGCGGGCGTGACTTATGTCGGCAGCTCCGATGCACCAACCGGACATGTCTCGCCCTGGGTAGGGATGGCGAATGCAGTTGATCGCGGCGCATCGCTGGGCGCGTCAATCGGTGCAGACGAAGCGCTCACCCGTCGTCAGGCTGTCGGCAGCTACGTCCATGGCGGCGCATTCGCGATGAAGCAAGAAGAGTGGCGCGGCACGCTCGCGCCGGGAATGGCGGCGGATTTCATCGCCATCGACCGCGATCCGTTCGACACGGCAACCGATCTCGGCGCGACCAGTGTTTTGATGACGGTGCTGCGTGGGGCCGTTCGTCATGATAGTTTGTCAGCGGGGCAAGCGATGAAGATGCAGGCAGAGGTTCACTGATGCTGACCGCGCTGAGCATTCTGCTGGACGCTGTTGCCTACGGGATGGTGCTGTTCACGATTTCCATCGGCTTGTCGATCATGATGGGGCTGATGCGGGTGGTGAACCTTGCCCATGGCGCGTTCGCCATGATCGGCGGATATCTCGCGTCCTATGCGTTGAAGACGCTCGGTGTCAGCTATCCGTTGGCCATTGTGCTGGCGGTGGTGGGGACGATCATCATCTCGATCCCGTTCGAAGTTCTGTTGTACCGCCGCATCTATCGTCATTCCGATGCGCTGACGCAGCTGTTGCTCACCATCGGCATCACTTTCGTTATCATCGGTTTGGCAAACTTCATTCTCGGGCCGACATCGAAGCCGATCCCGCTGCCGGCGGCGTTGAGCGGTCCGTTCGATCTCGGCTTCCGTATGATCTCGACCCACCGGCTGCTGGTGATCGCCTGCGGTTTAGTCACGGCGCTGGCGCTGTGGCTGCTGATCGACAAAACGGAATTCGGCGTGCGGATGCGCGCGGCTGTCGACAATGGCGACATGGCGGAATCCCTCGGCATTCGCACGCAGTGGATTTATTCGGCGACGTTCGCGTTGGCCGTCGGTCTTGCGGCATTCGGCGGCGTATTGGGCGCGGAAATGCTGCCGATCGAACCGTTTTATGCGCTGCGCTACATGGTGACGTTTCTGGTCGTGGTGTCGGTGGGCGGCGCGGGATCGATCCTCGGTGCGCTGTCGGCGTCGTTGTTTCTCGGTCTTGCGGATACGACCGGAAAATATCTTGCGCCGGAGTTCGGTGAATTCTTTTTCTATCTCGCCGTTATCCTGACCGTGTTCCTGTTTCCGCGCGGTCTTCTGGGGCGGGCGCATTAAATGGCTGACGAGACCATTAAATACGACGTATCGCGGCGGGGATTTCCTCTCCGGCAGGAAGCGTTTGGCCTGCTGACAATCGTTGTGGTGGGGGCGGTCGGCTATTTTGCCTTTCCCGACGATCTTGCATTTCTGACGCGGCTGATCAGCATCACGCTTCTCGTGCTATCGCTCGATCTCGTCACCGGCTATTGCGGTGTTGCCACGCTGGGGCAGGCGGCTTTGTTCGGCGTTAGTGCTTATGCAGTTGGCAACGCCTGCATTGCGGGGATTACCAACCCGCTGATCCTGCTGGCCATCGGCGCCTTTGCCGGTGGGTTGATGGGCCTGATCTCGGGCGCGCTGATCACGCGGTTTCAGGGATTGCCGCAACTGGTTCTGTCCATCGCCATCGGCCAGCTGGTCAGTTCACTCGCCAACAAGTTGTCATCGCTCACCGGCGGCAGCGACGGATTGTCCGGCATCACGCCGGCAAAGATCTTCGGTGTGTTCGCCTTCGATATGTACAGCCGGACGTCGTATGTCTTCTCGCTGGTGACGCTCGCCGTGGTCATGGTCTTGCTGCTCAGGTTTGTGCGTTCGCCATTCGGTCTGTTGTGCCGTGGCATCAAGGACGACAGTTTGCGCGCGCTGATGATCGGCGCGTCGGCCTATCCAAGGCTCGTCGTGATGTACGGCGTATCCGGAATTGTCGCCGGTCTCGGCGGCGCGTTGATGGCGATCAACACCGGCGTTGTCGGGCTCGACAGCGTCAGCTTCGAGCGCTCCGCTGAAGTGCTGGTCATGCTGGTGCTGGGCGGGGCAGGCAATCTGTGGGGCGCGCTGGCAGGCGCAGTGATCTTCCAGATCTTCGAGCACATCGTGTCGGCGGCAAATCCCTTCCACTGGATGACGCTGGTCGGGCTGCTTCTGATCGTGATCGTGATCTTTGCGCCGCGCGGACTGGTGCATAGTGTTGCATCGCTCTGGGCGTCCTTCTCGCAGCGGAAGCATGCATCATGAGCCCGCTGCTTGAATTGCAGAATGTCTCGAAATCCTTCGGCGGCCTGCACGTCAACAGCGCCGTGTCCTTCTCTCTCGCCAGGGGTGATCGTGTCGCACTGATCGGCCCGAACGGCGCAGGCAAGACCACGCTGGTAAACGTCATTTCCGGCGATCTCGCGCCGTCCGATGGACGGATTGTCTTCGAAGGCAACGATGTTACGAACGTTTCGATTCCCGGCCGCGTGCGGCAGGGGCTGGCGCGGACGTTTCAGATCACTCGCCTTTTCAAGAGTCTCACGGTCGCGGAAAATGTCGCGCTCGCCGTCATGCAGCGCAAAGGTCTCACGCGGCGGTTCTTCTCGGTGCTGACGTTCGCTCCGCAGGTGCGCGACGAATGGATGCATATTCTGGGTATTCTCGGCATCGCGCATCTGTCGCGGCTTCCTGTCGCCAAACTCGCCTACGGTCAGCAGCGGCTGCTGGATCTTGCGATCGGTCTTGCGTTGACGCCGAAGGTTTTGCTGCTGGATGAACCTGCCGCCGGCGTTCCGCACGACGAAGCGCCGAAGATTCTGGAGGCGATCAACCGTCTACCGTCCGACATCGCCGTTCTGATGATCGAACATGACATGGATCTTGTGTTCCGGTTTGCCAAGCGGGTGCTTGTGCTCGCCAATGGCCGCCTGATTTTCGAGGGCAGTCCGGAGGATGTCACCAAGGACGACGAGGTCCGCCGCGCCTATCTGGGGAGCTATGCCGATGCCGGCCGCACGGCTTGAGGTCGAACGCCTGAGCGCGGGCTATGGCCCGACGCAGATCGTCTCTGACATGTCGTTCGAGGTGCCAGCCGGTGGTCGTCTCGCGATCCTTGGCCGCAACGGCGTCGGCAAGACGACACTGCTGGCGACGCTGATGGGACTTTCGACCCGGCATCATGGCCGCATCGTTGCGGATGGAAAAGATATCAGCGCGTTGCGCACCTCGGCGCGGGCGCTGTGCGGCATGGGCTACGTCCCCCAGACGCGCGATATTTTCGGCTCGCTGACGGTTGAGGAGAATTTATCCACCGGCTTCAAGACGCGCGAGCGGGACGGGCTTGAGGACATCTATCAGATGTTCCCGCGACTGGCCGAACGCCGCCGTCACCTAGGCCTTCAATTGTCCGGCGGCGAGCAGCAGATGCTGTCGATGGCGCGAACCTTGCTCGGCAAGCCATCGATCCTGCTGCTGGATGAGCCGCTCGAAGGGCTGGCGCCGGTGATCTGCGATCAGTTGATGGAGACGATCTCGCGCCTCGCCACCAGCGGCGACATGACGATCATTCTGGTCGAACAGCAGATCGAGCGTGCTCTGAATTTTGCGGATCGAGTGATGGTCGTTGAACGCGGCCGCTCGGTCTGGGAGGGCGTGTCGGAGGAACTGAAGTCGGATCGCTCGCTGGTCAACCGGCTGCTCGGTGTAGGCATTCATTGACCGAATTGCTATGATCGTCGGGTCAACAAGAAGAAGACGCCCATGACGTTGATTTATCCGCGAGACAGCAATGCCGCCCATGCGCCGCGCCTCTCGCCGGGCTACAAGAGCACGGTGCTCCGGTCGCCGACCAAGCCGCTCGTGATGGTTCCGCACACGCTATCGGAATTGACCGGGCCGGTTTACGGCCATGAGACGGTGCGTGAAAACGACAACGATCTCACCACACAGCACAAGGGCGAGCCGCTCGGCGAACGCATTATCGTCCACGGTCATGTCCGCGACGAGGACGGCCGCGGCGTGCCGAACACGCTGCTTGAGGTCTGGCAGGCCAATGCCTGCGGTCGTTATATCCATGTGGTCGATCAGCATCCGGCGCCGCTCGATCCGAATTTTACCGGGGCGGGACGCGCGCAGACCGATGCGGACGGCTATTACAGGTTCGTCACCATCAAGCCCGGCGCTTATCCCTGGGGTAATCATCCCAATGCCTGGCGGCCGGCCCATATCCATTTCTCGGTTTTCGGGCACGCGTTCATCTCGCGCATCGTGACGCAGATGTATTTCCCCGGCGATCCGCTGTTCGCTTACGATCCGATTTTCAACTCGGTGACCGATGAGAAGGCGCGGATGCGGATGGTATCGAGTTTCGATCTCGACAATACCAGGCCGGACTGGGCGTTGTGCTATCGTTTCGACATCGTATTGCGCGGGCGCAACGCCACTCCGCTGGACAACGACTGATGAGTAACATCACGCCTTCGCAAACCGTCGGTCCCTATTTCAAGTACGGTCTGACGCCGGGCAATGACTACGCGTGGAACGATGCTTTCGGCAACGATCTGGTCACGCCAGATGTTTCGGGCGAACGCATCCGCATCGTCGGCCAGGTGTTCGACGGCGAGGGCAAGGTCATTCCCGATTCCATGCTGGAAATATGGCAGGCGGACGCGCAGGGACGATTTTCCGATCCGCAGGACACGCGGGCGGCTCCAAATGCGGCGTTCAAGGGCTTTGGCCGCTGTGGCGCCGATGCCAAGGGCGGATTCGAATTTCGCACCATCAAGCCCGGTGCGGTGCCAGGTCCGGACGGCAAGCCGCAGGCGCCGCATGTTCTTCTGGCGGTCTTCGCGCGCGGCATGACGCAGCAGGCGATCACGCGGATTTATTTTGAGGACGAGACTGCGAACGCTGTCGATCCGATTCTCGCACTGGTGCCGTCAGAGCGCCGTGCGACCTTGATCGCGACGCGCGAGCAGGGGGATGCTGCGACGTACCGGCTCGATGTCCGTCTGCGGGGTGACAACGAAACCGTGTTCTTCGATCTTTAGCGCGCGTCTACACCGGCAGCGCAATCGTGTACTTCACCTGGCTGAGCGCGAAACTTGATTCGATCGAGGCGATGCCGTCGAGCCGGGTCAGCTTGGTCTTGATGAAGTTCTCATAAGACGGAAGATCAGCGGTGACCACGCGCAGCAGGTAATCCCGGTTGCCGGTCATCAGGTAACACTCCAGCACTTCGTTCCACTTCGAGATCGCCTTGGCGAAGCGGTTGAGGTCCTCCTCCTTCTGCCGCTCCAGCTTGATGGAGATGAACACGCTGACCGGCAATCCAACGGACTTCTGGTCAACCATCGCGATATAGCGCGAGATGACGCCGCGCTCCTCGAGCAGCTTCACCCGGCGATGGCAAGGCGACACCGACAGTCCAACCTGATCCGCGAGATCCTGCATGGTGACGCGGCTGTCGGCCTGAAGAATCGTCAGGATTTTGCGGTCAATCGCGTCGAGTTCAGTCATTAGAATCGATTCTCATGAATGGACACGATATTAGTATTCTATACCAATACCGGCTAATCAATCGAGATAATTTGAGATATTTAGACCCGCAGTCAGGAATAGCATCGGCACCAAACCCTTGTGCCGGTGATCGCTATGCCCATCGAAGCCTCGCGTCTGGAAACCCTTTCGGCCCTCACAAAGAAGGTGTTGTGGCTGTCGTCATGGACGATCCATCACGCAAACCACATCCGGCCGGAGTCTGACGGGCTGAAAGTCGGCGGCCATCAGGCCTCGTCCGCGTCGCTGGCCACGATCATGTCGGCGCTCTATTTTGGTGTACTGAAGCCTGAGGATCGCGTCGCGGTGAAGCCGCATGCCAGTCCGGTGTTTCACGCGATTCAGTATCTGCTTGGACAACAGACGCGCGAGAAGCTGGAAAATTTCCGTGGCTTTAAAGGCGCGCAGTCCTATCCGTCGCGGACCAAGGACATCGATGATGTGGATTTCTCCACCGGCTCTGTCGGGCTCGGCGTGGCGCAGACGCTGTTCTCGTCGCTGGTGCAGGATTATGTGAAGTCGCACGGCTGGATGAAGGATCGTCCCGAGGGGCGAATGATTGCGCTCGTCGGCGACGCCGAACTCGACGAAGGCAATATCTTCGAAGCACTGCTGGAAGGCTGGAAGCAGGGCCTGCGCAACGCCTGGTGGGTCATTGACTACAATCGCCAGAGCCTCGATGCCGTGATCCGCGAAGGGTTGTGGGAAAAGCTCGAGACCATGTTCCGCAATTTCGGCTGGGACGTGGTGATCGTGAAATACGGCAAGCTGATGCAGGCGGCGTTCGCGGAGCCGGGCGGCGAAGCGCTGCGCAAGTGGATCGATAATTGTCCGAACCAGATGTATGCCGCGCTGTGCTTCCAGGGCGGAGCGGCGTTCCGCAAGCATCTGCTTGACGACATCGGCGATCAGGGCGCGGTGACGAGGCTGATCGAGAAGCGCAGCGACGACGAACTGCTGGCGCTGATGTCGAATCTCGGCGGTCACGACATGGCGAGCATGCTGGAGGCCTTTGAGGCCATCGATCATGATCGGCCTGTATGCTTCATTGCCTACACCATCAAGGGCGTCGGTCTGCCGTTTCAGGGCCATAAGGATAACCACGCCGGTCTGATGACAGTTGCGCAGATGGAAACCTTCCGCGCCGCGCAGAATATCCGCCCCGGTCATGAATGGGATCGGCTGGAAGGATTGCCGCTCGACCACGCGCGCATTGAAAATTTTCTGAAGAATGTGGCGTTCGCACGCGACGGCGCGCGGCGTCTCGATGCGCCCAAGATCGAGGTGCCGGGAAAACTCAATGTGACGCTGACGCCGCGCATGTCCACGCAACAGGGATTCGGCCTTGTCCTGAATGAACTCGCGCGCAGCGACACGAAACTTGCCGAGCGCATCGTCACCACATCGCCTGACGTAACGGTCTCGACCAATCTCGGTGCGTGGGTGAACCGGCGCAAACTGTTTGCCGTTGCAGAGAACGCCGATCTGTACCGCAAGGAGAAGATCCCATCGACGTTTGCTTGGGATTATTCGCCGAAGGGCCAGCATATGGAGCTGGGTATCGCGGAGATGAATCTCTTCATCATGCTCTCGGCGCTCGGCCTGTCGCATTCCATTAACGGCGAGCGGTTGCTACCTGTGGGCACGTTGTACGACCCTTTCATCGAGCGCGGTCTCGATGCGCTGAATTATGCCTGCTATCAGGATGCGCGGTTCATGGTGGCCGCAACACCGTCGGGTATCACACTCGCGCCTGAAGGCGGCGCGCATCAGTCGATCGCCACGCCGTTGATCGGCATGGCGCAAGACGGGTTGGCGTCGTTCGAGCCTGCCTTCGTCGACGAACTGGCGGTGATCATGCGCTGGGGCTTCGACCACATGCAGCGCGACGACGTTGGCGGATCGGTTTATCTGCGGCTGTCGACGCGCATGCTCGAACAACCGCAGCGGACGATGACGCCGGAGCTTGAAGGCGACATTGCGGCGGGGGCATACTGGTTGCGCAAGCCGGGTCCGAATGCGGAACTGGTGATTGCCTACACTGGAGCCGTCGCACCCGAAGCCATCGAGGCGACGGGGCTGCTCGGCGAGTCACGCCGGGACATCGGCCTGCTCGCAATCACGTCCGCCGACCGGCTGCATCAAGGCTGGACGGCGTCGCGCAAACAACGCCGCAGCGGTGGACCGCGCGAACTGAGCCATATCGAACGTTTGCTGTCATCGCTGCCGCGCGATTGCGGACTGATTACCGTAATTGACGGGCATCCGGCGACGCTTGGGTGGCTGGGCAGCGTGCATGGTCATCGCGTCGAGGCGCTTGGCGTCGAGACGTTCGGCCAGACCGGCACCATCGGCGACCTCTACCGTCACCACGGTCTCGACACCAACACCATCATCGATGCGGCAGCGAGCCTGACTTTCGGCTCGCCGATTCGGCACCGCAAAATGGCGGTGTGACCCGTCGTCTCGGCTGGCGGCTTTAACCACATCCGGCGCTGGCCGGCTGCCGATGAAATGTCGAGTTGACCGGACGCGGCAACAGCAGCACCATTGGCTCACAAGAGTTAAGGTGCTGAATGACCGAGCTTTCCAACCGCCAGTCCGACATTCTGAACATCGCGCGAGCCTCCGGACGCGTGACGGTGGAGGATCTGGCGCGGCGGTTTGAGGTCTCGGCACAGACCATCCGCAAGGACCTGAACGATCTCTGCGACCGGCGCTCGATGACTCGCGTTCATGGCGGCGCGATCATTGCGTCGGGTGTCGAAAACCTCGCTTACGAAGCCCGCCGGTTTGTCGCGGCGGAAGAAAAGAAGGCCATCGGTATCGCGGCGGCCGCGCAGATTCCCAACGGCTGCTCGCTGTTCATCAATATCGGCACCACGACTGAAGAAGTCGCGAGCGCGCTGACGGCGACGCATGAGGACCTGCTGGTCATCACCAACAATCTGAACGTGGCGATGCTGCTCTATCGTCATCCGCGGATCGAGGTGATCGTGGCCGGCGGCACGGTGCGGCGGGCGGATGGTGCTGTGATCGGGTCCACTGCCAACAACCTGATCACGCAGTTCAAGGTCGATTACGCCATCATCGGTGCGTCCGCGATCGACGAGGAGGGCGCGTTGCTCGACTTCGACTATCGCGAGGTGCAAGCCGCGCAAGCCATCATCGCGAACGCGCGCAGCGTGATGCTGGTGGCTGACAGCACCAAATTGAGCCGCAACGCGCCGGTGCGGATCGCACATCTGAGCCAGATCCACACCTTCGTCACCGACCTGCCGTTGCCGGCCGGACTTCACGCTATCTGCAACAGCCGTGGCATCGATGTGATCGCCGCGATGCCGGACAAACCCGCCGACGTGGCCTAAGGCGGGCCTCCTGCGCGGGGTTGCTAAAGGCGCTAGATTTTCGGTTTGATCGCTTTTGGCCGCCGTCTGAAAGCAGATAGCCGTACGATTTCCATCATAAATAGCTGATATTATGTAGTTTTTCACAAAGTCGGAGGCCGTTTGCCTGCGAAATACGCACGCCGCTTGCTTTCGTTTCAAGTTGTGATTTAATCATAATCGAAAGCGAAATCGCTAGAAGTGAAAATAGCGAGCGCTGGGGGAAGCGGTGGGAAAGATTTTCGACCTCGCAATCATTGGCGGCGGGATCAACGGCTGCGGCATTGCCCGCGATGCCGTTGGCCGTGGAAATTCCGTGTTCCTTTGCGAAATGAACGACCTCGCCAGCGGCACCTCGTCGTGGTCGAGCAAGCTCATTCACGGCGGTTTGCGCTATCTCGAATATTACGAATTCCGTCTGGTGCGCGAGGCGCTGCTGGAGCGGGAAGTGCTCTGGCAGATCGCCCCGCACATCATCCGCCCGCTGCGATTTGTGCTGCCGCATCACGCGGGGTTACGTCCGAGCTGGCTGCTGCGGCTCGGTCTCTTTATGTACGACCATCTCGGCGGTCGTCGTCTGCTTCCGGCCACGCGCACCGTTGACCTCAGCCGCGATCCGGTTGGCCAGCCGCTGGCACCGGGCCGTTTCACCAAGGGCTTCGAGTATTCGGATTGTTTCGTTGATGACGCGCGCCTTGTGGTGCTGAACGCGCGCGATGCTGCGGACCGGGGTGCCGTGATCCGCACGCGGACCCGCGCGGTCGAGGCTCGCCGGGACGGTGACGTTTGGCAAGTTTTGCTTGAAGACACCGTCACCGGGGCGAAAAGCAGTATTCAGGCGCGTGCGCTGGTCAATGCAGGCGGCCCGTGGGTCGAGGATGTTCTGAGCCGGCGCGCCGGGATCAACGCCAAAGCCAAGGTGCGTCTGGTTCAGGGATCGCACATCGTTGTGCCCAAACTCTACGAGCATGATCGCGCCTACACGTTTCAGAACGGCGACGGGCGCGTGGTCTTCGTCATTCCGTTCCAGAACGATTTTACGCTGATCGGCACCACCGACCGCGATTACGACGGCGATCCCTCCAAGGTGAAAGCGTCGTCGGAGGAAATCGCCTATCTGTGCCAGTCGGTGAACGACTATCTCGCTAAACAGGTGAAACCCGCTGACGTGGTGTGGGCCTATGCGGGCGTGCGTCCGCTTTACGATGACGGCGCCAGCGAAGCCAAGGCCGCGACGCGGGACTATGTGTTCGAGTTCGATGCGCCCGGCGGATTGCCGCTGCTGTCGATTTTCGGCGGCAAGATCACGACCTATCGCCGTCTCTCCGAAGAGGCACTGGAACGGCTGGAACAATACCTGCCCGGCAAGGCCAAGCCTGCCGGATGGACCGCGACCGCGCCGTTGCCCGGCGGCGATCTCGATGTCTCGGCGATCCCGGCGCTGGCGGACGAACTGGTCCGCGACAATTCGTTCCTGTCGCGCTCCCTCGCGCTTCGTCTTGCACACGCTTATGGTACGCGGGCCAGCAAGGTTCTCGACAAGGCATCATCCGCCACGGACCTCGGACAATTGTTCGGCGACACGCTGACGGAACGCGAAGTCCGCTACCTGATCGCGCATGAATTCGCACGCACTGCCGAGGACATCGTCTGGCGTCGGTCCAAGCTGGGCTTGCGTCTTTCTGCCGATGAAGTGAGAGCGCTCGACGACTGGATCGCCACGCATCGCAGCGGCCTCGATCTGCCGCTGAAAGAAGCGGGAGGCCGTGCATGAGCGTCACCCTCGACAAGGTTTCGCGCGAGGTCAACGGCGTTCCGTGGATTCGCGATGTGTCTCTGACGCTTGAGCGCGGTACGCTCAGTGTTTTGCTCGGTCCGACGCTGGCGGGCAAGACTTCGATCATGCGGCTGCTAGCCGGTCTCGACAAGCCGACCTCCGGCCGCGTGCTTGTCGATGGCAAGGACGTCACCGGTTTCGATGTGCGCAAGCGCTCGGTGGCGATGGTCTATCAGCAGTTCATCAACTATCCGACGCTGTCGGTGTTTGAAAACATTGCCTCGCCGCTGCGGGTGCAGGGTGTGGCGCGCGCAGAGATCGAAACCCGCGTGCGCGACGCCGCGAAGCTGCTGAAGCTGGAGCCGTATCTCAACCGCACGCCGTTGCAACTGTCCGGCGGCCAGCAGCAGCGCACTGCGATTGCCCGCGCGCTGGTCAAGGGCGCGGATCTGGTGCTGCTCGATGAGCCGCTCGCCAATCTCGACTACAAGCTGCGCGAGGAATTACGCACCGAGTTGCCGCGCATTTTTGAAGAGTCCGGCGCAATTTTCGTTTACGCCACCACCGAGCCGTCCGAGGCCTTGCTGCTCGGCGGCAACACGGTCTGCATGGGCGAGGGGCGGGTGTTGCAGGTCGGAGCGACGCCGCAGGTTTACCGGCGTCCTGACACGGAGGAGGTGGCGGCGGTGTTTTCCGATCCGCCGCTCAACACGGTCGGCATCGAAAAGAAAAACGGATCGATCTTCTACTCCGGCGGTGAACGCGCCTCTGTCGCCGGCCTTTATGAAGGTCTCGGCGATGGCGCCTACAAGGTCGGATTCCGCGCTCACCAGCTCGATGTTGCCGGCGCATCTCCCGGACGCCACGCCTTCGTCACGACCGTGAGTGTAACAGAGATCACCGGCTCGGAAAGCTTCGTGCATCTCAAGCGCGATGGTTACAACTGGGTCGCGGTGTTGCCGGGCATTCATGAGTTTCTGCCGGGGCAGCAGCTCGATGCCGTGCTCGACCCGAACGATCTTTTTATCTTCGATCAAACCGGCCGGCTTGTCGCCGCGCCGGCGGCACGGTGAGGGCATAGCATGGCTCGCATCGATCTTGTCGATCTGGCGCATTCCTACGGTGGTGACGCAGCCGACCGGGCGTCCTATGCACTCAAACCGATGACCATGACGTGGCGGCAGGGTGGTGCCTATGCGCTGCTCGGTCCGTCGGGCTGCGGCAAGACCACGCTGCTGAACATCATTTCCGGCATCGTTACGCCGTCGCACGGCAAGGTGCTGTTCGATGGCACCGACATCACGCGTTCGACCACGCGCGAGCGCAATATAGCGCAGGTGTTCCAGTTCCCGGTGATCTACGACACCATGACGGTCGGCGAAAATCTCGCGTTTCCGCTCAAGAACCGCGGACAATCGCGCAGCGTGATCGATGCGCGCGTCACCGAGATCGCAAAGCTGCTCGACCTCACGCCTTATCTCGACCGCAAGGCGGTGCGTCTCAGCGCCGATGCCAAGCAGAAGATCTCGCTTGGCCGAGGTCTCGTGCGCTCGGACGTGGCGGCGGTGCTGTTCGACGAGCCGCTGACCGTGATCGATCCGCATCTGAAATGGGAGTTGCGCTCCAAGCTGAAGGCGCTGCATCAGGCGCTGGACCTGACGATGATTTACGTCACCCACGACCAGACCGAGGCATTGACCTTTGCGGACACAGTGGTGGTGATGCACGACGGCAGCGTGGTGCAAAGCGGCACGCCGGAAGAATTGTTCGCCAAGCCAGCGCACACTTTTGTCGGCTATTTCATCGGCTCGCCCGGCATGAACATCGTTCCTGCGCAGGTGAGGGGCCGCGAGGCCATTGTCGGCGGCCATACCATCCAGTTGAACCGCACCTACGATAGCTTGCCGGTCGGCGCGAAAATCGAAATCGGCGTGCGGCCGGAATTCGTTCATGTCGCGGCCCCTGCGCCCGGTCTGTTATCGGCGCAAATCGAGCGGATCGACGATCTCGGCCGCGTCCGTTTCGCGCGCGTGCGAATTGGTGACGCGAAATTCGCGGCACGGGTGCCGAACGGCTTCTCTATTCCGGACAACACCGCCGGTCTCGTTTTCGATCCCGCTCACATTCACGTCTATGCCGATAGCCTGCTGGTCGAGGGGCACGCCTGATGGACAAGACAATCAACAACAAGGCATGGCTGCTGGTGCTGCCGGTGTTCCTGATCGTGGCGTTCTCCGCGATCCTGCCGTTGATGACCGTGGTCAATTATTCGGTGCAGGACACGTTCGGTAACAACAAGTTCTTCTGGAACGGCGTCGGCTGGTTCAAGGAACTACTCGATCCATCGAGCGATCTCGGCGACCGTTTCCTGAATTCGCTCGGGCGCAATCTGCTGTTTTCCGCGATCATTCTCGCCATCGAAGTGCCGCTCGGCATTCTCGTTGCGCTGTCGATGCCGCGCGACGGCTGGCGCGTTGCAGCGTGTCTCGTCATTCTCGCATTGCCGTTGCTTATTCCATGGAACGTGGTCGGCACGATCTGGCAGATTTTCGGGCGTCCCGATATCGGATTGCTCGGCTACACGCTGAACAAGATCGGGCTGGACTATAATTACGTGTCGAACAGCTTCGATGCCTGGGCGACCATTATCGTGATGGACGTCTGGCACTGGACCAGTCTGGTGGCGCTGCTGTGTTACGCAGGGCTGAAATCCATTCCGGATGCTTACTATCAAGCGGCGCAGATCGACGGCGCGTCGCGCTGGGCGGTTTTCACAGCAATCCAGTTACCGAAAATGAAGCGCGTGCTGCTGATCGCGGTGCTGCTGCGCTTCATGGACAGTTTCATGATTTACACCGAGCCATTCGTCGTCACCGGCGGCGGGCCAGGTAACTCCACCACATTCGTGTCGATTGAGCTTGTGAAAATCGCACTCGGCCAGTTCGACCTCGGCAAAGCCGCGGCGCTGTCGATTGTCTACAACCTCATCATCCTGATCGTTTGCTGGGTGTTCTACACGGTGATGACGAATGCCGATAACGAACGCGCACAAACGACGGGAGGCGCGTGATGCATACCATTCCCGGACGGCGCATCATTCTCGGTCTGTTTTTGATCTTTCTGCTGTTGCCGATCTACTGGCTCGTCAACATGAGCTTCAAGACCAACAACGAGATCGTCACGACCATGACCTTGTGGCCGAACGATCCGACGCTGATGCATTATAAGCGTATCTTCACGGACTCGAGCTGGTACTCCGGTTACATCAATTCGCTGAAATACGTTATCATCAACACGATCATTTCGATTTCCTTCGCGCTGCCTGCGGCCTATGCGTTCTCGCGCTATCGCTTCCTCGGCGACAAGCATCTGTTCTTCTGGCTTCTGTCGAACCGCATGGCGCCGCCGGCGGTGTTCGCGCTGCCGTTCTTCAATCTGTATTCGGCGATTAATCTGTTCGACACGCCCTGGGCGGTGGCGCTGGCGCATTGCCTGTTCAACGTGCCGCTGGCGGTGTGGATTCTCGAAGGCTTCGTCTCCGGTGTGCCGAAGGAAATCGACGAGACCGCGTTCCTTGACGGCTATTCGTTTCCGCGCTTCTTCGTGAAAATCCTGATGCCGCTGATCGCGAGCGGCATCGGTGTCGCCGCGTTCTTCTGCTTCATGTTCTCGTGGGTCGAATTGTTGCTGGCGCGCACGTTGACGTCGGTGAACGCCAAGCCGATTGCCGCGACCATGACGCGCACGATTTCGGCATCCGGAATGGACTGGGGATTGCTCGCCGCAGCGGGTGTGCTGACCATTATTCCGGGCGCGCTGGTGATCTGGTTTGTCCGCAACTACATCGCGCGCGGTTTCGCGCTGGGCAGAGTATGACCATGGAAAACATTGCGTGGATGGCATGGACCGGGCCGACGGCGATTTTCTTCGTCCTGCTGGCTGGAACGCTCGCAACCATGACGTGGCTCGCGGTGCGTTACCCCGAGGCTGAGCGCGTCGGCATTCTTCGTATTCCGACCACGCGCGGCGACCGGCTGTTCATTTCGCTGATCGCAGCCGCGGTCATTCATCTTTTGTGGATTGCATTTGCGGGCACGGACTCGATTGCGACGCTCCCGATCGGGGAGGGCGTCGAGGTATCGAGTCTGTGGATTGCCAGCGTGATTTCGCTCGTCTCGGCCGTTGTCATATTTCGCAACGTCTAGGCGAGTGAAGGAGAGGCAGATTCGGGATCAACCCGAACCTGAAGTCGTGTTTCAACGGAGGAAACCATGCGACAAGCGACAAAGAGAGATCGTCTTTTGACGATGGCGAGCGCGGCGGCTTTGATAGCAGCGTCTGCTGCGATCAGCGCACCTGCCTTCGCTGATGAAGCGGCGGCGAAGAAGTGGATCGATGCCGAATTCCAGCCTTCGACGCTCTCGAAGGAAGACCAGATGAAGGAGATGCAGTGGTTCATCAAGGCCGCTGAGCCCTTCAAGGGCATGGACATCAACATCGTCTCTGAAACCATCGCGACCCACGAATATGAATCCCGGACGCTGGCCAAGGCGTTCACGGAAATCACCGGCATCAAGATCAAGCACGATGTGATTCAGGAAGGCGACGTCGTCGAAAAGCTGCAGACCCAGATGCAGTCTGGCAAGAACGTCTATGACGGCTGGATCAACGATTCCGATCTGATCGGAACGCATTTCCGATACGGTCAAACCATCGCGCTGTCGGATTACATGACCGGCGAGGGCAAGGACGTGACCGATCCGATGCTCGACATCAACGACTTCATCGGACGTTCGTTTACCACCGGACCGGACAAAAAGCTCTATCAGCTTCCTGACCAGCAGTTCGCGAACCTTTACTGGTTCCGCTACGACTGGTTCACCAATCCGGACTACAAGGCGAAGTTCAAGGCCAAGTATGGCTATGAGCTCGGCGTGCCGGTGAACTGGTCGGCATACGAAGACATCGCGGATTTCTTCACCAACGACATCAAGGAAATCAACGGCGTCAAGGTCTATGGTCACATGGACTACGGCAAGAAGGATCCGTCGCTCGGCTGGCGGTTCACCGACGCGTGGCTGTCGATGGCCGGCAACGGCGACAAGGGTCTTCCGAACGGTCTTCCCGTCGACGAATGGGGCGTCCGCATGGAAGGCTGCCGTCCGGTCGGCTCGTCGGTTGAGCGCGGCGGTGACACCAACGGTCCCGCGGCGGTCTATTCGATCGTCAAATATCTCGACTGGCTGAAGAAGTATGCCCCGCCGCAGGCGCAAGGCATGACATTCTCCGAGTCGGGTCCGGTGCCGGCGCAAGGCAATATCGCCCAGCAGATCTTCTGGTACACCGCTTTCACCGCCGACATGGTGAAGCCAGGTCCAGTGGTGAACGCCGATGGCACGCCAAAGTGGCGCATGGCTCCGTCGCCGCATGGCTCCTACTGGAAGGAAGGCATGAAGCTTGGCTATCAGGATGTGGGCTCGGGCACCTTGCTCAAGTCGACACCGCCGGATCGCCGCAAGGCAGCGTGGCTCTATCTCCAGTTCATTACGTCGAAGACGGTGTCTTTGAAGAAGAGCCACGTCGGTCTCACGTTCATCCGTGAATCCGACATCTGGGACAAGTCGTTCACCGAACGCGCGCCGAAGCTCGGCGGTCTGATCGAGTTCTACCGCTCGCCTGCGCGCGTGCAGTGGTCCCCGACCGGAAACAACATCCCGGATTATCCGAAGCTGGCTCAGCTCTGGTGGCAGAACATCGGCGATGCGTCGTCCGGTGCGAAGACCGCGCAGGCTGCGATGGACTCGCTGGCTGCGGCGCAGGACTCGGTTCTTGAACGTCTCGAGAAGTCAGGCGTGCAGGGCGCCTGCGGACCGAAGCTCAACAAGAAAGAGACGGCCGAGTTCTGGTTCGCGAAGTCGGAAAAGGACGGCAACATCGCTCCGCAGCGCAAGCTCGCGAACGAAAAGCCGAAGGGCGAAACCATCGACTACGACACGCTGATCAAGTCGTGGCCGGCCACGCCGCCAAAGCGGGCGGACGCCAAGTAAGCAACCTCCCTGTGCGCTCACAACATGCGCACGACTTGAAGGCCGGGAGCAATCCCGGCCTTTTTTGCTTTTGATGCAGCGCACCTAGTGTCCTGAATCCGAAGTTCGCCTCTTTTTGCAGCGCATTCGATAGCGAACTTCGGATTCAAAAGGACACTAGCAAAATACAATTCTAGTGTGGTTTTGGTTCGCAAGTCCGCGAATGGACGTGCTGAGGAGGCCCTGCGGACTTGCGAACCGCCACACTAGCGCGGGTGTTGTTGACACGCCGTCAGGGTTTGAGGTCTGATTGCGGAAAATGCTCGTGCAAAAACGCATAGCTATTCGACACAAGAACTAACCGAGGCGATCGATAAGATCGAGACGTGACCAAGCGATCAACAGAATCGCGGCACGCCGAGGGGGAGGATGCTTGAATGCTGGACTTCGTTCAGCAGTTGGTGAGCGGTGTTGCGCTCGGCTGTGTCTATGGCCTGATCGCACTTGGCTTTGTCCTTGTTTACAAAGCCACTGAAGTCGTCAACTTCGCGCAAGGCGATCTGATGATGCTGGGCGGTTTCTTCGCCTTCACTTTCATCAGTCTGCTCGGCTTCAACTACTGGCTCGGATTTATCGCTGCGGTCGGCGCGATGGCGCTGTTCGGGATGTTGGCTGAGCGCCTCGTGGTGCGGCCGATCCTGGGCTACCCGCAGTTCTCCATTATCATGGCGACCATCGGACTTGGGTTCTTCCTGCGTTCGGTCGCGGGGATGATCTGGGGCACCGACGATCTCAAGATTGAAACGCCGTTCAGTCAGGGCGTGTTGCGGCTCGGCAGCCTGGTGCTGGCCTATGACAAGTTGTCGGTGATCGCCGCCACCATCATTCTGTGCGGCATTCTGTATCTGTTTTTCAACAAGACCACGCTCGGCACCGCGATGCGGGCCAGCTCCGAGAACATGCTCGCGGCCTATTACATGGGCATCCCGGTCAAGCGGGTGGTGTCGATCGTCTGGGCGATCAGCGCTGCGGTTGCGACCTGCGCCGGCGTGCTGCTGGCGCCGATCACCTTCATTCACTCCAATGTCGGACTCGTGCTGGGCCTGAAAGCCTTTCCGGCTGCCGTGCTCGGTGGCTTCGGGTCGATCCCCGGCGCTGTTGTCGGCGGAATCCTGATCGGCGTGATCGAAAGCATGGCCGGATTTTATCTGCCGCAGGGATGGAAAGACGTCGCGCCCTACATCGTGCTGCTCGCGGTGCTGCTGCTGAAGCCTGAAGGTATCTTCGGGATTCACGCGCGGAAGAAAGTCTGAGGGGCGCGGCATGCGATTTCTGTTCAAGACAGATTATAACGACGACATCCGGCTTATCCCGCACAGCGGGTACATCTGGTCTTATGGCGCGTTGCTCGTGTTGCTGCTGATCGCGCCGTTTGTGCTGTCGAGCTACATTATGAGCCAGCTCGTGTTCGTCTGCATTTACGCCACCGTCGGCGTCGGGCTGATGATCCTCACCGGATTCACCGGGCAGGCGTCGCTGGGGCACGCCGCGTTCCTGGCGATAGGTGCCTATACGACGGCTTATCTGCAGCAGCACGGCGTTCCGTTTCCGGTCTATTTCCTCGCCGCCGGACTCCTGACCGGCGTGATCGGCGCGATGGTCGGGTTTCCAGCGTTGCGGCTGCAAGGCATCTATCTCGTCATTGCCACCATATCGTTCGCGCTGATTGTCGAAGAAATCATGGCGCGCTGGGAGCATGTCACCAACGGTAACGAGGGCATGCGGGTCAAGACCATCCAGTTGCTGGGCAATACTGTGCCGCGCGACAGCCCGACGTTTTACTATCTCTGCCTCGGTCTCCTGATTCTGGTCATCATCGGAACGCTCAACCTGATGCGCTCGCCGACCGGCCGCGCGTTTGTTGCCATCCGCGACAGCGAGACCGCAGCCAAAAGCATGGGCATCAATGTCGCCCGCTACAAGGTGAAGTCGTTCGCCATCAGTGCCGCGATCACCGGCTTTGCGGGCTGCCTGTTCGCGCACAAGCTGTCCTTCATCAGCCCGGAAATGTTCACGCTTCAGCTCTCCATCGAATTCATCATGGTGATCATCATCGGTGGCGTGATCAGCCTGCATGGCGCGGTGCTGGGCGCAATCTTTATCGTGATGGTCGATCCGTTCCTGACATTCTTGAAGGATGATATTCCAGGTGTGATCGCGGGTCTCGCGGCCACGTTCGGCGCGGGCGCAGAGCAGGCGGCGCACATCAAGACGAATATCGCTGCGATCGCCTCTGCCAACGGTCTGAAAGGCGCGATCTACGGCCTGATCATCATGCTGTTCATCCTGTTCGAGCCTTACGGCATCTACGGCCGCTGGCTGAAGATCAAGCTGTTCTTCCAGCTCTTCCCGCTCTACAAGCGCGCGACCTTCAAGCGGCAGAAGATCTACGTGAAATCGGAGCGAAACCGATGAGCTGTTTCCGCGCCGAAAATCTCTCGCTGCACTTCGGCGGCCTGAAGGCGGTGGATTCCGTCAGCTTCGCGGTGGAGAAGGGCGAGATCCTTTCGATCATCGGACCCAACGGGGCCGGGAAAAGCTCGATTTTCAACCTGATCTCGCGCCTTTATGAACCGACCTCGGGGCGGCTGTATTTCGAAGATCAGGAGATTACGGGGGAGCCTCCTTACGGGATCGCCAAGCTGGGGATCGCCCGGACCTTCCAGAACATCGAACTGTTCGAAAATGCCACCGTTCTGAGCAATCTTCTGGTCGGGCGACACCGGCATTGCACCACCAGCCTGTGGCAGGAGCTGTTGTTCCTGCCGAACGTGCGCCGCGACGAAAAAGCGCATCGCCGGCGTGTCGAGCAGGTCATTGATTTCCTTGACCTTGCCGCCCATCGGGACAAGCTGATCTCCGGCTTACCCTATGGCGTGCGCAAGGTGATCGAGCTGGCGCGCGCGCTGTGCACCGAGCCGAAGCTGATCCTGCTGGATGAGCCTTCATCCGGCCTGAATGTGGAGGAGACCGACGACATGTCGTTCTGGATCCGCGACATGAAGACCGAACTTGGCATCACCGTGCTGATGGTCGAGCACGACATGACGCTGGTCAATCGCGTCTCCGACCGGGTCATCGCGCTGAACTACGGCCGCGTACTGGCCATGGGCACGCCGGCCGAGGTGCAGGCGCATCCCGATGTCGTCGCAGCCTATCTCGGCACATGAGGACGATGTCATGAGCAGCCCCGACATCATTCTCAAGCTCAGCAACATCGAAAGCTATTACGGGCCGATCATGGCGATCCGCGGCATCAGCCTTGAGATCCCGCGCGGCAAAATCGTGACACTGCTCGGGGCCAATGGTGCGGGCAAGACCACTGTACTCAAGACGATTTCTGGCATCCTCGATCCGCAAAAAGGCTCCATCGAGTTTCTCGGCAAGCCGATCCAGCGCATGGAGGCCGACAAGATCGTGCGGCTTGGCCTCAGCCATGTGCCCGAAGGCCGCGAGGTGTTTCCGTTTCTCAGTGTACGCGAAAACCTGATGATGGGGGCGTATCCGCGCAAGGATCGCGATGGCGTCGCGGCCGATCTTGAGCGTGTTTACGGTTACTTCCCGCGCCTGCGCGAGCGTATTAATCAGCCTGCGGGTCAATTGTCGGGCGGCGAGCAGCAGATGCTGGCCATCGGCCGCGCGCTGATGAACCGTCCGACGCTGCTGCTGCTCGATGAACCGTCGCTCGGTCTGTCGCCGATCCTGGTGAAGGAAATTTTCACGATCATCAAGCGGGTCAACGAAGAGCAGGGCATGTCGATCCTGCTGGTCGAGCAGAATGCCAAGGTGGCGCTGGAGACTGCGCATTATGGATATGTGCTGGAAATCGGGCGCGTGGTGATGAACGACACCTGCGAACGCCTGATGATGTCGCAGGATATTCAGGAATTCTATCTCGGCGCCAAGGAAGACGGCGCGCGGGGCGAGCGGCGCTGGAAGAAAAAGAAGACTTGGCGATAAAAATTTGAAGATACCGACAACAAGAACCGGCACCTCAAGCCGCGCGAAAGAAGGAAACGAGATCAAGGCCGCGTCACCGGTTTGCGGTGATGCAGGAGAGGGAACGAGCCATGGCGAGACCCGCAGTCATCACCGTCGCGGATACGATCGCGAAGAGCTTTCTGCTCGCGGTTGAAAAGCGCGGCGACAAGCCAGCGATCCGGGAAAAGCATCTCGGCGTCTGGCAGTCGACCAGTTGGCGCGAATGGCTCCGCATCGCGAAAGAAATCGCCTATGCGCTTCATGCCACAGGCTTCAAGCCGGGCGACGTCGCCTCCATTGTCGCCAATGCGACGCCGGAATGGGTGTTCGCCGATATGGGCGTGCTCTGTGCTGGCGGCGTCTCGTCGGGCATTTATCCGACGGACTCCGCTGCTCAAGTGGAATACTTGATCAACGATTCCGCGACCCGCGTCATTTTCGCCGAGGATGACGAACAACTCGACAAGGTGCTGGCCTGCCGCGCCCGTTGTCCGACGCTTGAGAAAATTGTCGTGTTCGACATGGAAGGCCTGAGCGGGTTCAGCGATCCGATGGTGATGTCGCTGGACGAGTTCATGGCGCTTGGCCGCAATCACATGCAGGGCCGCGAGGCGCTGTGGAACGAGATGATCGAAAGCCGCGGAGCGAGCGATCTTGCTATTCTGGTCTACACGTCGGGGACGACGGGACCGCCGAAGGGCGCGATGCATTCCAACCGCAGCGTCACCCACCAGATGCGCTACGCCGATTATCTTCTGGTGCCGACCGATCACGAGGAGCGGCTGGTGTTCCTGCCGCTGTGCCATGTCGCCGAACGGATTGGCGGCTACTACCTATCGATCGCCGTCGGTTCGGTGATGAACTTCGCCGAAAGTCCGGAAACCGTGCCGGACAATTTGCGCGAGGTGCAGCCGACCGCATTCCTGGCGGTGCCGCGGATCTGGGAGAAATTTTACTCGGCGATCACGATTGCCTTGAAGGATGCGACGCCGTTCCAGCAATGGATGTATCGCCATGCGCTCGGCGTCGGTCACCGGCTGACGGAATACAGGCTGGAAGGCAAGCCCGCTCCGTTGTCGTTGCAGCTCGCAGGCAAGGCCGCCTACTGGCTGGTGTTCCGCAATATCCGCCGCATGCTCGGGCTCGACCGCGTGCGTATCGCGTTCACTGGCGCTGCGCCGATCTCGCCCGATCTGATCCGCTGGTATCTGGCCATCGGCCTCGACATGCGCGAGGTCTACGGCCAGACCGAAAATTGCGGCGTCGCGACGCTGATGCCCAATGACCGCATCAAGCTCGGCTCGGTCGGCAAGGCAGCCCCTTGGGGCGAGGTCACGATCTGTCCGAAAGGAGAGATCCTCGTCAAAGGCGATTTTCTGTTCATGGGTTACCTGAACCAGCCCGAGAAAACCGCCGAGACCATTGACGCCAAGGGCTGGCTGCACACCGGCGATGTCGGCACCATCGACAACGAAGGCTTCGTCAAGATCACCGACCGGATGAAGGATATTATCATTACGTCCGGTGGCAAGAACGTCACGCCCTCGGAAATCGAAAACCAGCTCAAGTTCTCGCCTTACATTTCCGACGCGGTGGTGATCGGCGACAAACGCCCGTTCCTGACCTGCCTCGTCATGATCGATCACGAGAATGTCGAAAAATTCGCACAGGACTACGACATTCCATTCACGAATTACGCGAGCCTGTGCCGCGCGCCGGAGATTCAGGATCTCATCAGAAAAGAGATCGAAACGGTGAATGTGAATCTCGCCCGCGTCGAGACCATCAAGAAATTCCATCTGATCGAGCGCCAGCTCACGCCGGAGGACGAAGAACTGACCCCGACCATGAAGCTGAAGCGCAGCTTCGTGAATAAATCCTACGCGACCGAGATCGATGCAATGTACCGGGCCAACGCAGTGGCGTAGGCTCGGAGCATATTGCGTCACATGAAGCGCATTCCGCGGCCCGAGACGGCCGCTCAACGGCGAAGGTAGCAAGGCCCGGCCTTCGCTGAATATGGGCCAACAGAGAGGAGACCGTTATGTCGAAATCGTTCAGGGCGTTGGGCCTTGCGGTGGGTGCGTTCGCGCTGACCCAGTCGCCGGCCTTCGCGCAGACCAAAGTCACCAACGAAGGCATTTCGCCGACTGAAATCGTGATCGGATCGCATCAGGATCTGTCCGGCCCGATCAAGGTCTGGGGCGTGCCGGTATCCAACGGCATGAAGATGGCGGCTGGCGAAATCAACGCCGCCGGCGGCATCAATGGCCGCAAGATCAAGCTGATCGTCGAAGACAGCGGTTACGATCCGAAGCGCGCAGTGCTCGCCTCGCAGAAACTGATCGAGAAGGACAAGATCTTCGCGATGGTCGGCCCGATGGGATCGCCGACGGTGCTCGCCGCACAGGACATCCTGTTCGATGCGGGCGTATTGCAGCTCTTCCCGCTCACCGCGGCTGAGTTCACCTTCAAGTTCGATCCGGCCAAGCCGCAGGAGCGGTTGAAGTTCAACAACATCCTGCCTTACGTGGAAAGCACGCGGGCGGCGGTCAAGTACATGATCGAGACGAAGAAGTTCACCAAGCCCTGCATCATGCATCAGGATGACGAGTACGGCAAAAGCGTGCTCGACGGTTTCACCCAGCAGGTCACCGCGATGAAGCTGACGCCTGCGGCGGTCACCAGCTACAAGCGCGGCGCATCCGACTTCAGCGCGCAGGTCGCCAAGATGAAATCCGACGGCTGCGATCTTGTGGTGCTCGGCACCGTGATCCGCGAAACCATCGGCGCGATGGGGGAGGCCAAGAAGCTCGGCTGGGATGTGGCGTTCCTCGGCGCGACACCGACCAACGTGCTTGAAGTGCCGGCACTCGGCAAGGATGCCGTCGAGGGACTCTACGCCGCGTCAGGCTTCGAGATTCCTTACGCTGACACGGCCAAGGGCAAGGTGAAGACCTGGCTTGAGAACTACAAGAAGGAGTTTGGCTCCGACGCCAACACCCAGGCGATCATCGGCTATAACGCCATGATGACCTTTGCCTTCTACGCCAACAAGGCGGGCAAGGACCTGACCGGCGCGAAGATGCTGGCCTCGTTGGAGTCTGGCGATGTGTTCAACGACATCTTCAGTTCGCCGCCGACCAAGTTCTCGAAGACGAACCATCTTGCCAACACCGTGACCCAGGTTCAGCAGGTGAAGGGCGGACGCTGGACGTTGGTGAAGGACGGCCTGATGTTCTGAGCATTCGGTTCTTAGCGTCATCGCGTGCGTGGTTGCCCGCGCACGCGATTTTATCTAACGTCCGGCTCCAACATGAGAGCCAACAAGCCCAATGACGATTGAAAGCGCGATCAAGGCCAGCATCGCGCGCTGGTTTCCGGGAGCAACGGGGATCGACCGTCTGGCTCAGTTGTCCGGCGGCGCAAGCCAGGAAACCTGGTCGTTCGACATTCTGCATCCCGCAGGTAACATCGCCGCCATCCTACGCCGCGCACCTGCGGGCTATGGTGCAGCACCTGGCCGCGCCGCCGGTCTCGAGGCCGAAGCTGTTCTGATGCAGCAGGCCTATGAGGCGGGGATACCGTCGCCGCGCGTGCGCTACGTGCTTTCTCCGCAGGACGGTCTTGGCAGCGGATTCATCATGGACCGGGTCGACGGCGAGACCATTCCGCGCAAGATTTTGCGAAACGCCGAGTTTGCGCAAGCGCGCAGCGTTCTGGCAGGCCAGCTCGGCAAGGTGATGGCCGGTATTCACGCGCTGGATACAGCGCGGTTGCCCAAGCTGCGGCTGATGACCGTCGCAGGCGAACTCGACGATCTTACAGCGGAATACAAATCGTTCGACTGGCCGCGTCCTGTGTTCGATCTGGCGCTGCGCTGGCTGCGCGACAATGCGCCTGCGCCGTCGGATGCGGTGACGCTGGTTCACGGCGATTTCCGTCACGGCAATCTCATCATTGGGCCTGAAGGTGTCCGCGCGGTGCTCGATTGGGAGCTGGCGCACTTCGGCGACCCGATGGAAGATCTCGGCTGGATTTGCGTGAATTCGTGGCGGTTCGGCGAAATCGACAAACCTGTCGGTGGATTTGGCACGCGGGAAGATCTGTTCGCCGCGTATGAGGCTGCGTCAGGCCGTCCGGTGGATGTGGCGCGGGTGATGTTCTGGGAGACGCTGGGCACATTGCGCTGGGGCGTGATGTGTTGCGGCATGATGCAGCGGTTTCGCGCCGGTCCCGATCATTCCATGGAACGCGCCATGATCGGCCGCCGCGCCTCGGAAACCGAAATCGATCTGCTGCGGCTGCTGGCGCCGCGTTCCCAATTATAAGTCGAGGATGAAATGCAGGATCAACCCACACCGGTCGAACTGATCAACGCAGTCGCGGAATTTCTCCGCGCCGACGTCGCGCCGCAATTATCCGGGCATGCCGCGTTCAAGCTGCGCGTCGGGCTGAACGCGCTCGATCTTGTGGTGCGGCAGCTTACGCTTGAAGCATCGGGCGATGCCGCCGAGAGCGAGCGGCTGTCAAAGCTGTTAGGCGCGTCGGGCTCGCTGGAAGATCTGAACCGGATTCTGTCGGCGCGAATTGCCAGCGGCGACATGGGATTCCAGACGCCGGGCCTGACCGACCACGTCTGGAACACCACGATGGACAAGCTGGCGATCGACCAGCCGAACTACGCGTCCTATCGCCGGGAGCGCGGGACTTAACGAGCGTTACTTGCCCTTCCACTGCGGCGCGCGTTTTTCGGCGAATGCTTTCGGGCCTTCGATGTAATCCTCTGACGCGGCCAGCGCCTTGACGGCCGGGTACTCGAACTGTTCCGCCAGCGCCTGCTCCAGCGACACGCCGAGCCCGCGATGCATGGTCTGCTTCGAGGCGCGGATCGACATCGGGCCGTTCTGCAGGATCATGTTGGCCCAGCGCTCGGCACCGGCCAGCGCTTCGCCTTTCGGGACGACCTCGTTGACGAAGCCAAGCTCAAGCCCTTCGCGCGCGGGAACATGCCGTCCGGTCAGGATCATGCCCATGGCGCGCTTCAGCCCGATCAAACGCGGCAGGCGATGCAATCCGCCGGCCAGCGCAGCGAGACCGACGCGCGGCTCGGGCAGGGCGAAGGTGGCGTTCTCCGATGCAATGATCAGGTCGCATGCCAGCGCGATCTCGAAACCGCCGCCCATCGCCACGCCGTTGACGGCGGCGATGATCGGCTTGTCGCAATCGAAGCGGTGGGTCAGTCCCGCAAAGCCGCTCGTGTCCCAGCCGCGCTGCCCGCCTTGGGCCTGCCATTTCAGATCGTTGCCTGCGGAGAATGCCCGGTCACCCGCGCCCGTGACGATGGCGATCCACTGATCGGGGTCCTTGTTGAATTCGTCGAAAAGCCGATGCATTTCAAAGTGCATCGGCGAATGCACCGCGTTCATCACCTCGGGACGATTGAGCGTGACGATGGTGAGCGGACCTTTGCGGTCCACCTTGGCGAATTCATAGGCCATGAGCGGTTTCCTTGACGGGTTCTTGCGCTGCGTCGCAACATTTGAGTGATGTTGTCGTGCCCTAAATAGACAGCAAACAAGCCGCTTCACAAATTAATTAAGCGCTTGACTAACGCCCCCGGCCTTACCTTAATTCGCATCCACCGGCGGCTCGCGCGAGCAGCACGTCGGATAGCAAAAACAAAGTCCGGGGATGGACGTCTGGGAGTCGCGCGTTGGATTTTTCGCTGCCTGACGATCTGACGGCTTACCTGTCCGAGCTCGATCGTTTCATCGATCAGACAATCAAGCCGCTCGAGCAGCGCGACGACAACATCCGCTTCTTCGATCATCGCCGGGAATGGGCGCGAACCGATTTCGACAATGGCGGCCTGCCGCGTCACGAATGGGAACATCTGCTGCGTCAGGCGAAGACTCTCGCCGACGAAGCCGGGCATCTGCGCTTTGCGATTCCCAAACGCTACGGCGGCAGGAACGGCTCCAATCTCTGGATGGCGGTGATCCGCGAGCATTTCGCGGCCAAGGGCCTCGGCCTGCATAATGATTTGCAGAACGAACATTCGATTGTCGGAAATTTTCCGCTGGTCACGATGCTGGATCGCTATGGCCGTGACGACCAGAAGGCGATGATCGAAGGATCGCTGACGGGCAAGTACCGCATCACCTTCGGCCTGACCGAACCCGACCACGGATCGGACGCGACCCACATGGAAACGCGGGCGGTTCAGGCCACACGCGACGGGGTGAGCGGATGGGTGATCGACGGCGAAAAGATGTGGACGACCGGCATGCATGTCGCCACCCACTGCGCCACGTTTGCGCGCACCTCGGGCAACGACGGCGACGCGCGGGGCATCACCTGCTTTCTCGTGCCGGCGGATGCGAAGGGCGTGAAGGTCGAGGAATATCTCTGGACCTTCAACATGCCGACCGATCATCCGCGCGTCAGCTTCACCGACGTGTTCGTGCCGGACGATGCGCTGTTCGGCGAGGTCGGACGCGGACTGTCGCTGGCGCAATGTTTCGTGCATGAGAACCGGATACGTCAGGCTGCAAGCTCACTCGGCGCAGCGGTTTATTGCATCGATGAAAGCGTGCGTTACGCGCGCGAGCGCAAGCCGTTCGGTCATGCGCTGGCGGAGAATCAGGCGATCCAGTGGCCGCTGGTCGAGCTTGCGACGCAGGCGGAGATGCTGCGCCTGCTGATCCGCAAGACGGCGTGGGAAATGGACCGGATGACGCAAGCCGAGGTCGAGCAGCGTCTCTCTGACAAGGTTTCGATGTGCAATTTCTGGGCGAACCGGCTGTGCTGCGAGGCAGCCGATCGCGCGATGCAGGTCCACGGCGGCATGGGCTATTCGCGGCACAAGCCGTTCGAGCACATTTATCGCCATCACCGGCGTTACCGCATCACCGAGGGCAGCGAGGAAATCCAGAAGCGGAAGGTCGCTGGATTTCTTTTCGGCTACATGGGTGCGGGAAAATTCGGGAGCACGGAGAAGAGCAGCTGATCGATATTCACAAGAGGCGAACAATCGCCCGTGAGGATAGAGTTTCTGGAGGAAACATGCGCACGTTTAATTCCGGCCGGTCCGACCGGTTCATGCTGATCAGTTCGGAGCGGGTGTTTTACGCCGGTCTGCATGGCAAGCCGTCAGTGCGCACCCTCGGTGCGCTCGCGGTTTGCGTGCCGCTGCATGGAACAGCGCGTCTGGATGTCGAAGGCCAGCCGCCCCGCGTCGGCGAAGTTCTTGTTGTTCCGGCTTATCTGCCGCACAAGATCACATCGGACTCCCGCGAAGTGTTGGGTCTGTTGATCGAGCCGGAATCGGTTTGCGACCAGGATCTCGCCGAGATCATCCGCCAGTGCGAGGACCCTGCCGCCGCAAGCCAGCTCGCCGCGCGGTTTCGCGACATCTATGCGACCATGGCGTTCGGCGGCACCAACGGCTTCACGTCGGCGGATTTCGACCAGATATTTCTCAACCGGCGTTTGAGGCCGCGCGACCTCGATGCGCGGATTTCCACCGTGGTGTCACGCTTCCACGCCAAGCCGTCGAGCAGCATTTCGGGCGACGATTGCGCCAGCGGCGTCAAGCTGTCGCTGTCGCGCTTCCTGCATCTGTTCAAGGACGAGACCGGCATGAACTTCAAGACCTTCCGGGCCTGGAAGCGCGGACGGAATATCCTGCATCACGTCAATGTCGAACGAAATCTTGCGCACTTCGCGCTCGACGCCGGTTATCCGGATTCGACGCACTTCAGCCATTCGCTGCGCCGAATTTACGGTTTGCAGCCGAGCGCGATTTTTTCCGGCTCGCGCCGCCTGCACATCATCAACGGCAGGGACGTATCGAACGAAGCGATAGGGCTGCGGGCTTAAGTCGCTGCGGGGACTCGTGGCTCGACGCCTTGATCGATGCTGGCGCGATCCTGCGATGCGATGGCCTTGCGAAAGCCATCGCGCTGCTTGAGCCGTTCCCAGTAGGCGGCGAACGCCGGCGTGAACTGCGCGGACAGGCCGTTGGATTGCGCAAACATCAGGGCATATCCGACTGAAATGTCGGCGGCGGTAAAGCGGTCCGCGCAAACCGTATCCGACTCCGACACCGCGGCCTCGAGTGAGCGCAACCGTGCCAGAAACCAGCGTGCGTAATCGGCGGCGGCCTGCGGGTTCCTGCGCTCCTCCGGTTCGAGTTGCGCATAGCGGAAATAGATCGTTTGCGGAAACGTCAGCGTGGCTTCGCCGAAGAACAGCCAGTTCAGATAGGAGCCATAGGCGGGTTCATCGACATCGACATTCAGGGGGGTGGGGCCGTACTTCGTCACGAGATAATGACAGATTGCAGAGGACTCCGTCATGCGCGTATCGCCGTCGATCAGCAGCGGTATGGTGCCAAGCGGATTGAGTTCGAGATACTCACGCTTGAGAAATCGCGGCGGAAACGGCAGCATTTTCAGGTCATAGGGCGTGCCGAGTTCTTCCAGCGTCCAGAGTGGGCGGAACGAGCGTGCGCTAGAGCAGTGAAAAAGCGTGAGCATTGGAAATCCCCATTGTCGGCTGTGATAAGCCCTGAGTGATCCGCTTTTGCAAGTGAGGTTTATTCACTTGGGAGTGTGCCCATGTACTTGCACAGCACGCTCAGCATCACCTCGTCCGCGCCGCCGCCGATGGAGGTCAACCGCCGGTCGCGATAGGCGCGGCTGACGCGGGTCTCGTTCATGAAGCCCATGCCGCCCCAGTATTGCAGGCAGGCATCGGGAATCTCGCGCCCGAGACGGCCGGCCTTGAGTTTTCCCATCGTCGCCAGCGGGGTCACGTCGTTGCCGTTGATGTATTCCTCGCAGGCGCGATAGAGCAGGGAGCGCAACAGCTCCACTTCGGTTTTCAGCTCGGCGAGGCGGAAGTGGATCACCTGATTGTCGAGCAGCGGTTTGCCGAATGCCTTGCGGGCTCGAGTGTATTCGATGGTCTCATCAATGGTCTTTTCGTGTGACTTGAGGCACGCCGCCACCGCCCACAGCCGCTCCTCCTGGAATTGCAGCATCTGGTAGGTGAAGCCCTTGCCCTCGTCGCCGATGCGGTTGCGCTTCGGCACCCGCACGTCGGTGAATTTGATCTCGGCGGTGTCCGAGCAATGCATGCCCATTTTGTCGAGCTTGCGCAGCACTTCGACGCCCTTGGTCTTCATCGGCAGGCAGATCAGCGATTTGTTGCGATGAACCGCGCCTTCGCCGGTGTTGGCGAGAAGGCACATCCAGTCGGCCTGCGTGCCGTTGGTGATCCACATCTTGCCGCCGTTGATGATGTAATCGTCGCCGTCGGAGCGCGCGGTGGTCTTGATCGAGGCCACATCCGAACCTGCACCCGGCTCAGAGACGCCGATGCATGCGACCATGTCGCCCGCAATGGATGGTGCGAGAAATTCGCGCTTCATCTCATCGGAGCCGAACCGTGCCAGCGCCGGCGTTGCCATATCGGTCTGCACGCCGATCGACATGCCGACGCCGCCGGCATTGATCGCGCCGAGTTCTTCCGCCATCACCATGCCGTAGCTGTAGTCGAGGCCCGCGCCGCCATATTCGACCGGCTTGCACAACCCGAGCAGGCCGAGATCGCCCATCTTCTTGAACACCTGATGCGCCGGATAAATCTCGTCGCGCTCCCATTCATCGACGAACGGATTGATCTCGTTCTTGATGAACTGCTGCATGGTGCGGCGGATGGCGTCGTGTTCCTGCGTGAACTGCATTGCGTTTCCCGGTGCTTTCTTATGATTCTTTAGAGGCCCATCTGGCGGCTCGCCAGATCTTTCATGATTTCCTCGGTGCCGCCGCCGATGGCGTTGACCTTCACCTCGCGGTAGATGCGTTCGACCTTCGGTCCGCGCATGAAGCCCGCGCCGCCGAAAATCTGCACCGCTTCCGACGCGCAGAAGGCCATGGTCTGCGTCGCCTGATTCTTGCACATGCAGACCTCGGCTACCGGATTGTCGCCTTGCTCCAGCCGCCAGATCAGCATTTCCAGCATCGCCTGCGTCGCCGCCACGCGCTGCGCCATGTCGACGATCTTGTGGCGGATCACCTGATGATCGGCGAGCCGCTTGCCGAAGGTTTTGCGCTCGCGTGCATAGGCAATGGCTTCCTCGACGCAGACCCGCGCAAAGCCGGTGCAGCCGGCCGCGAGGCCAAGGCGCTCGCTGTTGAAGTTCTTCATAATGAGCCTGAAGCCGGCATTCTCGGTGCCGATCAGGTTGCCGACCGGAACGCGGCATTCGTCGAAATAAAGCGTCGCGGTGTCAGACGCCCACCAGCCCATCTTTTTCAGGGGCGTGCGCGAGAAGCCGGGCGTGTCACGCTCGATCAGCAACAGACTGACGCCACCCGCACCTTCGCCGCCGGTGCGGACGGCGACGGTGTAATAGTCCGCGCGCATGCCGGAGGTGATGAAGGTTTTTTCGCCTTTCACGACATAGTGGCCGCCGTCACGCTTTGCAGTGGTGCGCAGATTGGCGACGTCCGATCCGCCGCCGGGTTCGGTGATGGCAAGTGCCGAGATTTTTCGGCCCGCGAGAATGTCCGGCAGCACGCGGGCCTTGAGTTCGCCCGAGCCGCCATAGACGATGGGCGGCGCGCCGATGGTATGGCTTTTCAGGCTGGCGCTGATGCCGCCCGCTCCGGCGCGGGCGAGTTCCTGTGCGGCGATCATCGCGATAAAGCGGTCGCACGGAACGCCGCCATATTCCTCCGGGAAGCCGAGCTGGAGCAGGCCGATGGAGGCGGCTTTCAGATATAGCTCGCGGGGAAATTCCCCGGCTTCGTCCCATTGCGCTGCAAAAGGCTCGATCTCGGTCGCCACAAAGCGCCGCAACATATCGCGGAAGGCCAAGTGTTCCGCGTTCAGAAAGGGGCTTGCGGGTGTGTCCGCGAACCGTTCCGGGGCGTTCATTGCAATCCTCCAGATCGGCGGGATTCATGTCAGGGATTTTATGGCCTGTTCGCATGGCCAAGACTTGCGTTAAGCCGCCACTCCCCGGAAATTGTGACAAGGCCAGCTAGTTTTCACAAGACGCTGGTGGCCCCGGCCTCCTACCGTTCAGAGCAATTCGCGATGAAACCGAGGGTCGAACATGGATAAAGCCGTCGTCACCTGTGCGCTCAACGGCGTCCTGACCAATCCCAAGCAGCATCATGTCCCGGTGACCCCGGAGGAAATGGCGCGGGAGGCGAAGGCCGCGTTCAATGCCGGTGCGTCGGTGATGCATATGCATCTGCGCCGGCAGGAACCGGATCAGGGCCACATGCCGTCTTGGGACGTGAAACTGTCCCGGGAAGTCCAGCAGGCGATCCGCGAGGCGTGCCCCGGCGTTATCATCAATCACACCACGGGCGTCAGCGGGCCGAACTATCAGGGCGCGCTCGATTGCGTGCGCGAGACCAGGCCGGAAATGGCCGCCTGCAACGCCGGGTCGCTGAATTATCTGAAAGTCAAAGCCGATGGCTCCTGGGCGTGGCCGCCGCATGTGTTCGATAACGCCCCGGACAAGATCCAGAAATATCTCGACGTCATGAAAGTCGCGAACTCGCTGCCGGAATTCGAGTGCTTCGACGTCGGCATCGTGCGCAGCGTGGCGATGTACAAGCAGAACGGGATGTATTCCGGCCCGCTCGAATATAATTTCGTGATGGGCGTCGCCTCCGGCATGCCTTCCGATCCTGAACTGTTGCCGATCCTGCTCAAGCTGAAATTGGCCGATGCCAACTGGAGCGTCACAGCGATCGGCCGCGAGGAGATTTGGCCGCTGCATCTGCGCTGCGCCGAGTTGGGCGGTCACCTGCGCACGGGGCTTGAGGATACGTTCTATCTTGGCGACGGCACCAAGGTGACGTCGAACGGTCAGCTCATCGAGGGCATCGTCGCCTGCGCGCGCAAAGCCGGGCGCGAGATCGCGTCGCCTGCAGAGGCGCGGAAGATTCTCAAGCTGCATTAACGACAGCCTTAACGGACTCAAGAGCCGTGGTTGAGACAGGGAGATAACGTCATGAGCGATCTGACTGCAACCGGCGGCGTGCCCGGTCCCGGGCGTATCGGGCGCGTGGCTGTCGGTGACATCCTGCGCCGCGCGGCGAAGCGATTTCCCGAGCGTGTGGCGCTGACAGACGGCGCGCGTCAGGTGACTTTTACAGAGATCGAGCACGACGCCAATCGGTTTGCAAATTATCTTCTCGCGCGCGGCCTGAAGCCCGGCGAGAAAATCTCGACGATCTGCAACAACTCGGTTGAGTTCGTGAAAGCGCTGTTCGGCATTCACCGCGCCGGTCTGGTGTGGGTGCCGATCAATACCATGCTCGGGCCGGGCGACATGGATTACATCCTCGACCATGCCGGGGTTCGGTTTGCGCTGATCGACGACAATCTGCACGCGCAACCGGAGCGGCGAGCGGCGCTGGAGAAGCGTGGCGTCGATCTCATTGCCGTCGATCTGACCGGCAAGGCGAAAGAGCAGGGCCTTCAGAGCTTCAATGACCTGATCGCAGGGCATTCGGATATCGGGCCGGAGGTCGAATTCAACGACCGCGATCTGGCGATGATCATTTACACCTCGGGCACGACGTCACGGCCGAAAGGCGCGATGCACTGTCATCTGGCGGTGGTGATGGCGGCGATGAGCAATGTCATCGAGATGCATCTCGACCGCAACGACGGAATCAGCGGGCAGTTTCCGCTGTTTCATTGCGCCGCTCATGTTCTGCTGCTGACCTATTTGTCGGTCGGCGGCAAGCTGGCGATCATGCGTGGCTTCGATCCGGTCGCCTGCATGGAGGCGATCCAGCGCGACAAGCTCACGGTGTTCATCGGGTTGCCCGCAATGTATCAGGCAATCCTCGATCATCCGCGCCGCAAGGAGTTCAACCTCTCGACCTTGCGCACCTGCGTTTACACCATGGCGCCGATGCCGCGCCCGTTGCTGGAGCGGTGCATCGCCGAATTGTGCCCGACCTTCGTGCAGCCGAGCGGGCAGACCGAAATGTATCCCGCGACGACCATGTCGCAGCCGGATCGGCAACTGGCGCGCTTCGGAAATTACTGGGGCGAGTCGATGATCGTCAACGAGACCGCGATCATGGATGACGAAGGCAATCTGCTGCCGCCCGGACAGATCGGCGAGATCGTGCATCGCGGGCCGAACGTGATGATGGGCTATTACAAGGACCCGGAGGCCACCGCCGCCGCGCGGAAATTCGGCTGGCATCATACCGGCGACCTCGCCTTGATCGATGAGCACGGCGAAGTGCTGTTCATCGACCGCAAGAAGGACATGATCAAGTCCGGCGGCGAAAACGTCGCCTCGGTGAAGATCGAGGAAACGCTGCTGGCGCATCCGGCTGTGTTGAACGCGGCGGTGGTCGGATTGCCGCATCCGCAATGGGGTGAGGCGGTTTCGGCTTTCGTCAAACTCAGGCCCAACATACAAGCGGGCGAGGCGGAGATTATCGAACACTGCCGCAAGTCACTCGGCGGATTTCAGATTCCCAAGCTGGTGCGAATTCTGGACGAGATGCCGATGACCGCGACCGGCAAGCTGCGCAAGATCGAGCTGCGCCAGCAGTACGTCGATCATTTCGCGAATTCGGCGGCGTAAGGATCATCCCTGCTCATGACCGTGATTGAGAACTCGATTTCCCACGCCAGCGAGACCTATCAGGCCAATCGCGCGGGCATGCTCGCGCAGATCGCACGGGTGAATGCGGTGGTGGGGCGCACCAGTGCCGCGTCGGAACTGTCGAAGAAACGCTTTCATGAGCGCGGGCAATTGCTGCCGCGCGAGCGGATCGCGCTGCTGCTTGATCCCGGCGCGCCGTTCCTCGAACTCTCGGCACTTGCGGGATACTGTCTCGATACACCGGACCCGGAGAAGAGCATACCCGGCGGCGGCACCATTGCAGGAATAGGTTTTGTCTCCGGCGTGCGTTGCATGGTGACCGCAAGCGATTCCGGCATCGAGGCCGGTTCGTTGCAACCGATGGGGCTCGACAAGCGACTGCGCTCGCAGGAGATCGCGCTGGAGAACAAGCTTCCGTCGGTTCAGCTTGTGGAAAGCGCCGGCGCCAATCTGATGCGTTATCGCGTTGAGGATTTCATTCGCGGCGGCACCACGTTCCGCAACCTGGCGCTGCTCTCGGCGGCTGGACTGCCGGTGGTCACCGTCACACACGGCTCATCCACGGCGGGCGGCGCGTACCAGACCGGTCTGTCGGATTACATCGTGATGGTGCGTGGACGCACCCGTGCATTTCTGGCCGGGCCGCCGCTGCTGAAAGCGGCGACCGGCGAAATCGCCACGGAAGAAGAACTCGGCGGCGCGGAGATGCACACCAGCATTTCCGGTCTCGGCGATTATCTCGCCGAAGACGACCGCGAGGCGCTCGGCATCGCCCGGCAGATCATGGCCGATCTCAACTGGGATCGCGCGCAGCCGGAGAGCGGCGAACAGCCGCGAGAGCCGCTGTACGACAGCGAAGAACTGCTCGGCATCATGCCGATGGACCACAAGCGGCCCGTCGATATGAAGCAGATCATCGCGCGCATTCTCGACGGCTCGGAATTCCTCGAGATCGGTGCGAACTACGGTCCCGCGACTGTTTGCGGTCATGGCCGCATCGGCGGCCAGGCCATCGGCATTATCACCAACAACGGCCCGCTGGACCCGAACGGCGCCAACAAGGCGACGCACTTTATTCAGGCCTGCTGCCAGTCGCGCACGCCGATCCTGTATCTCAACAACACCACAGGCTACATGGTCGGCAAGGCCTATGAAGAAGCTGGCATGATCAAGCACGGATCGAAGATGATTCAGGCTGTGACCAACGCCACCGTGCCGCAGATCACGATTTACTGCGGCGCGTCGTTCGGCGCGGGCAATTACGGCATGTGCGGGCGCGGCTTTCATCCGCGATTCTGCTTCTCCTGGCCCAATGCGAAGACCGCTGTGATGGGCGGCGAGCAGGCGGCGGGAACCATGGCGATTGTCGCGGAAGCCGCCGCCGCGCGGCGCGGCAAGCCGATCGAGCCGGACAAGCTGGAAGCGATGAAAGCGCAGATCATCGATGTGTTCGAGAAACAAATGGACGTCTTCGCCACCAGCGGACGGCTGCTGGACGACGGCGTGATCGATCCGCGCGATACCCGCGCGGTGCTGATGAATGTGCTGGCGATCTGCCGCGAAGCCGAGCAGCGCAATCCGCAGAAGGTTCAGTTCTCGGTGGCGCGGCCATGAGCAAGTTGACACCTTTCCGGAACATCCTGATCGCCAATCGGGGCGAGATCGCGCTGCGCGTGATGCGCACCGCAAAGCGCCTCGGTTTTGAGACGGTCGCAGTCTATTCGACCGCCGACGCCGATGCGCGGCACGTTCGCGAGGCCGATCGGGCGGTGTGGATCGGCGAGTCGCAGCCGTCGCAGTCTTATCTGCGGATCGACGCCATCGTTGCGGCAGCGAAAGCCAGCGGCGCGGACGCGATCCATCCCGGCTACGGCTTTCTCGCCGAGAACGCCGAGTTCGCCAAAGCTTGCCGTGACGCGGAGCTGGTGTTCATCGGCCCGTCGCCTGAGGCGATTCACGCGATGGGCAACAAGGCCGGCGCGAAGGACATCATGGTGAAGGCGGGTGTGCCCTGCGTGCCCGGCTATCAAGGCGAGGACCAGAGCGACGCCACGATGCTCACCGCCGCGAAACGCATCGGCTTTCCGGTGATGATCAAGGCGGTGGCCGGCGGCGGCGGACGCGGCATGCGGCTCGTTTCCAACGAGGCAGCATTTCCTGACGCTTTGCGCGCCGCGCGCTCGGAGGCGCAGAATGCCTTCGGCGATCCGACTGTCATTCTGGAACGCGCTATCGTCCAGCCGCGCCATATCGAAATTCAGGTGTTTGGCGACCGTCACGGCAATGCGGTCCATCTTGGCGAGCGCGATTGCTCGGTGCAGCGCCGTCACCAGAAACTGATCGAGGAAGCACCGTCGCCTGCGGTGTCGCCGGAGTTGCGCGCGCGGATGGGCGCGACGGCGGTGGCCGCCGTCAAGGCGATTGGTTATGAAGGCGCGGGCACGCTGGAATTCCTGCTCGATGCTGCGGGCAATTACTATTTCATGGAAATGAACACGCGGCTTCAGGTCGAGCATCCGGTGACGGAAGCGATCACCGGGCTCGATCTGGTTGAGCTTCAGCTGCGGGTGGCATGCGGCGAACCGCTGCCACTGACGCAGGAAGATGTGTCCTTCTCCGGTCATGCCGTCGAAGTGCGGCTTTGCGCGGAAGATGCGGCGCACGGCTTCATGCCGCAATCGGGAAAAATGCTCCGCTGGCGCGCACCATCGGAGTTGCGCGTCGAGGATGCGCTGGAATCCGGCGGCGAGATTCCGCCGTTTTACGATTCGATGATTGCCAAGGTTATCAGTCACGGCACGACGCGGGACGAAGCGCGGCGCAGGCTGACGGCGGGTCTCACGCAGATGACCGCGCTCGGTGTCATCACCAACCAGTTGTTTCTGGCACGCTGTCTTGATCATCCAGCGTTCGCGGCAGGGCAGGCGACCACAGCGTTCATCGAGGAGCATTCGGCCGTTTTGCTCAGTGCGAAGACAAGTGACGGACTGCATGCCGCCATCGCCGCACTGCTGGTTCACGTCGCAGCAATCGGACCGGTCCATGCGCAACAGCGTTTGGGACTGGCGCACGGTTATCCGATCCCGATGCGTTTCGATCTGGATGGTCATGTGATCGAGCCGACGGTACAGCGCGCGCGCGGCGATGTGTTCCGGATCGGGCTTGGGGAATCCGAACACATCCTGATGCTTGGGTCGCGCGACGGAGATGTGCTCCATTTCACCTGCGATGGTGTTCTCAGGTGCGCGATCTTCGTCCGCGACGGTGCGGATCTCTATTTCAATTTCGCCGAGACCACATCGCATGTGCGCGATTTGTCTCATGCCGCGGTGATGAAGGCAGGCGATGCGGGGTCCGACGGCAAGCTGCGGGCGTCAATGAATGGACGCGTGGTATCGGTGCTGGCGAATGCCGGGGACACCGTCACCGCTGGTGCACCGATCATTGTGCTGGAGGCGATGAAAATGCAGCATGTTCACGCAGCCCCGCTGTCGGGTAAGCTCAAAGCGCTGAACGCCGCCGAAGGCGATCAGGTCACGACCGGATTTGTGATTGCAGAGATTGAGGCCGCGCAGGACGCAGCTTAAAGAATACTCAATTCTCGTCATTGCGAGGAGCGGAGCGACGAAGCAATTCGGCTTTACTTGACTAGAAGTAAATGGATTGCTTCGCTTCGCTCGCAATGACGATTGGAAAATTGCAGGAGATTGATCATGTCTGACGCAACAGTGCTGCACGAGAAGCGCGGACACGCGTTCTGGATCACGATCAACCGGCCCGACAAGCGCAACGCCTTGAATGCCTCGGTCATCGCCGGGATCGTCGAGGGCTACCGCCGCGCCCACGAAGACAACGATGTCCGGGTGATCGTGCTGACCGGCACGGGCACCAAGGCGTTCTGCGCAGGTGCCGACCTGCAGCCGGGCGCGGGCTTTGCGTTCGATCTGTCGCAGCCCAATCTGGCTTATGCCGACATGCTGCGCACCGCGCAGAACGCGACCAAGCCGACCATCGCGCGCATCAACGGTGTGTGCATGGCTGGCGGCATTGGCTTGCTTTGCATGACCGATATGGCGGTGGCGTCGGACGATATCGTGTTCGGCTTGCCCGAAGTCAAAGTCGGCGTGTTTCCGATGCAGGTGTTGAGCCTGCTGCAGGCGATTGCGCCGCCGCGTCTGGTGCGCGAATGGTGTTTCACCGGCGAACCCTTCACCGCATCGGAGGCGAAGAACGCGGGATTGCTTAATCATGTGGTGCCTGCCGCCGAACTCGACGCCAAGGTCGAATGGCTGGTGGCGCGTCTCATCGACAAGTCGCCGACTGCGATCCGGCGCGGCAAGTATGCCATGCGAGCGCTGGCTTCGATGTCGTTCGATCAGGGCATCGCTTACACGGAATCGCAAATCGCAGTTCTGGCTATGACGCAAGATGCGAAAGAGGGCCTCGCGGCGTTCGCCGAAAAGCGCAAACCGGTGTGGACCGGAAAGTGATCCGATGAGCAAGGTCTGGATCGAAGCGGCACTGAACGGGCCGTGGACCCGCGCCAAGCAACCGGGTATTCCTATTGCGGTGGAGGACATCGTTGCAGACGGTATCGCCTGCGCCGAAGCGGGCGCCGCCATCATCCATGCCCACGCCTATGACGTGACAACCGGTCATCAGAAAGATGATTGGGAAATCTATGCGCGCATTATCGAAGGCATCCGCGCCAAGGCCGATGTCATCGTCTACCCGACCATTCCAAGCCCCGCGCTGGGGCAGGAGCAGACAACCGATCGCTTCGGCCACACGGCGGAGCTTGCGAAACGAGGCTTGATCGAATGGGCGGTGATCGATCCTGGATCGGTTCACATCTCGCGCTTCGATGATCTGGGACGGGGCGGCGTTTATCAGAATCCGCACGCTGACATCATGGAAGGCATGCGGATCGCGCGCGCGCACAATGTCCATCCGAGCTACGCGATCTATGAGCCGGGATTCACGCGGCTCGGCGCTGCGCTCGCCGCCATCGCGCCGCCGTCACCGACGCCGATCTATCGCTTCATGTTCTCCGACGAGTTCGCCTGGGGCTTCCCGCCGCGCGAAGCGTATCTCAATGCACATCTGGCTTTGCTGGCGGAGACCGCGCCCGGCGCACCGTGGATGATCGCAGGCCTCGGCGTCGATATCACCCCGCTGATCCCGCATACGGTGGCGCGCGGCGGTCATGTCCGCGTTGGCCTGGAAGACATCCACTGGGGAAGCACGCAGACCAACGAAGTATTGGTGAAAGACGCCGTGCAGCGCGTCCGCAAGGCTGGTGGCGAACCGGCCACGACGGCGGAAGTCAGAGCCGCATTGCGTGCGATGGATGTGGCGCGAGAGCGCGTTTAGCGTCCCTTGAACACCGGCTTGCGCTTTTCCATGAAGGCCGCGCGACCTTCTTCGTAATCCGCGCTCTTGAAGCAGGCTTGCACCACGTCGTCGCAACGCTTCATGTCGCGCTGACTTTCGTCCTTGCAGGCCTCGCCGACAATGAACTTGATCGAGTCCACCGTCAGCGGTGCATTGCCGGCAATCGTGGCGGCGTAGTTCTTCACGAAGAATTCGAGTTCATGATTTTCGACGATACGATTGACGAGACCCATCTCGACCGCCTCCATCGCCTCGAACAGCCGGGCAGTGAAGAAGATTTCCTTGGTGAAGGATGGGCCGACCACGTCCATCAACCGCTTCACGCCCGGATAGCCGTAGCCGAGACCGAGCTTGGCCGCAGGCACGGCAAAGCGCGCGTCTTCCGAACAAATGCGCAGGTCGCAGCAGCTTGCGAGCCCCATGCCGCCGCCGACGCAGAAGCCACGGATCATCGCGATGGTCGGCTTCGGAAATTCATGCACGCTGACATAGGCAGCTTCGACCGCCTCGTTGTATTTCTTGACGCCTTCCTCGGACGCGCGCTCGTCACCGAACTTCGAGATGTCCGCGCCCGCGACAAACGCCTTGTCGCCCGCGCCCGCCAGCACCACCACGCGAATGCTGTCGTTCTTTGCATACGCGTTCATCAGCCGGGTGCAGGCTTCCCACATTTCCAGCGACATCGCGTTGCGGCGCTCGGGATTGTTGAAGATCACATAGCCGACGTTGCCGTCCGTGCGGGAGATCACCTTGTCGGTCGAAGCCATCGATCGTTTCCTTAAGTTCAGACAACCTTGCTGTGTTGAAGCGAGGCGATCTCCTGTTCACTGAAACCGAATTCGGCCAGCACGTCACGGGTCTGTTCGCCGGCGAGGGGCGGGCGCGCAGCCATGTGGCTGGGCGTGCGCGACAGCGTGAAAGGCTGGCCGACGAGATGCTTGCCTGCGTCGGGCAACTGCTGTGCGATGCCGAGATGTTTCACCTGCTCGTCGGCGAACACCTGATCGATGGAGTTGATCGGGCCGCACGGCACGCCCGCATCGTTGAGGATTTTGACCCATTCGCCGGTGGAGCGTTTGGTCATATATACGCCGATCGCAGCGTTCAGCGCGTCGCGATTCTTTGAGCGGAGCGTGATCGTTGCGTAGTCGGGATGTTTCAGCAGATCGGGCGCGTCGATGGCCTGCGCGAAACGCTCCCAGATCCGGCCGCCGGTGGTGGCAATATTAATGAAACTGTCGCTGGTCTTGAACACGCCGGTCGGAATGCTGGTCGGATGATTGTTGCCCGCCTGTTGCGGCACGTCGCCATCCATCAGCCAGCGCGCGGCCTGAAAGTCGAGCATGAAAATCTGCGCCTGCAAGAGCGAAGTCTGCACCCACTGGCCTTCGCCGGAAACGTCGCGCTCCAGCAGCGCGGTCATGATGCCGAGTGCACAGAACAAACCTGCGGTGAGGTCTGCGACCGGAATCCCGGCGCGCATCGGTCCCTGGCCGGGCTGGCCGGTGATCGACATCAGTCCGCCCATGCCTTGCGCGATCTGGTCGAAGCCGGGGCGCTTCGCATAAGGCCCATCCTGTCCGAAGCCGGAAATGCTGGCATAGACGATGCGCGGATTGATCGCGCGCATGCTGGCGTAATCGATGCCGAGCTTGTCCTTCACATCGGGACGGAAGTTTTCGACGATCACGTCGGCTTTCGCGGCGAGGCGCTTGAACACGTCAAGACCTTTCGGGTCTTTCAGGTTCAGCGTCATCGCGCGCTTGTTGCGATGCAGGTTCTGGAAGTCCGGTCCCTGTCGAGGGCCGCCGGGTTGCTCGCTATCGGCGAGATCGGTCGGCGCCTCGATCTTGATGACGTTCGCGCCCCAGTCCGACAATTGGCGCACAGCAGTTGGCCCGGAGCGAATCCGGGTCAGATCCAGCACGGTGAAGCGCGAAAGGGCGGACGAGGCGCGTGGAAACGTCATCAGTCTCTCCGGGGAGATTATCCGGCGTTGCTGACCAGGCCAGCGGCGGCGATGCCGGCGAGGGCAGCGGCTTCATCGTTGTCGGAGGTGTCGCCGCTGATGCCGATGGCGCCGAGCAGGTTGCCGTCCTTGTCATTGATGAGGACGCCGCCGGGGACCGGCACCAGCGCGCCGCGCGCCATGGTGTTGATGGCATCGACGAAATAGGGCTGCTCGGTGGCGCGCTTGAAAATCGCGCGCGATCCCATGCCCAGCGCCAGCGCGCCATAGGCCTTGCCGTGAGCGACTTCACCACGCAGCAGACTGGTGTTGTCTTCGGCGATGAAAGTCTTGAGCGTGCCGCGCGCGTCGAGAATGGCGATAGCCATCGGCTTCAGCTTCATTTCCCGGCATTTGGCGAGGGCGGCATCGGAAATCTTGCGGGCAGCGTCAAGGGTCAGGTCGGTCATCAAATACGTCCTTTGTGGGGGCTTTAAGAAAGTGCAGGGGCTTTCGCCGCGCCGTTGTCCAGACTTATGGCAAGGACGCGGGCGACGTGCAATGCGCCACGGCCCGAACCGTCCTTGATTTGATGGCGGCAGGACGTTCCATCGGCCACGATCAGCGCATCATCGGCAGCCTTGCGCACAGCGGGGAGCAGGGATGCTTCCGCCATCTGGATCGACACATCATAGGTGTCCGCACCATAGCCGAAGGCCCCGGCCATGCCGCAGCAGCTCGATTCGATCTTTTCGACTTTCAGGCCAGGCACCAGCCGCAGGATCTTCTCCACCGGCGCGAAGGCCCCGAACGATTTCTGGTGGCAATGGCCGTGGACCAGCGCGTTTTTGTCGATGGCGCCGAGCGGCAGTTTCAACTGGCCGGTCTCGGCTTCACGCACCAGGAATTCCTCGAACAGCAACGCATGGGCGCTGATTGTCTTCGCTGCGTCGTCGGAGCGCAGCGACAGCAGTTCATCGCGCAACGTCAGAAGACAACTTGGCTCAAGCCCGACGATGGGCACGCCGCGTTCGGCGAACGGGATCAGGGTTTCCACCACGCGTTTGAGTTCAGCTTTTGCGTTTTCGACCAGTCCCGCGGAGAGGAACGTCCGGCCGCAACACAAGGCCCGGCCGCCGTCCTTGGCGCGAGGCAGGTGAACACGATAGCCGCCGCCAACCAGAACGCGCAACGCCGCATCGAGGTTCTCGCGCTCATAGGCGCGGTTGAAGGTATCGGCGAACAATACGACTTCGCGGCCATTCTCGGGGCCGAATGCGATGTCGCCCGGCGCGAACACATCGCTGCGGAATTCCGGCAGATCGCGCTTGGCGCTGATGCCCGCGATCTTTTCGAACAACACACGGAGAATGCTGCTGCGGTTGCGCAGGTTCGCCAGCCACGAAAACTGCGACGCCAGCGCCGCGTAGTGCGGCAGGTAACCCACCATCCGGTCGCGCAAGGTCAGGCCATGCTTGGCGGCGCGCGCCGCCAGCACTTCAATTTTCATTTTCGCCATGTCGACGCCGGTCGGACATTCGTGGCGGCACGCCTTGCAGGAGACGCAAAGCTTCATCGTGTCCATCATCGCGTCCGACGACAATGCGTCGGGACCAAGCTGTCCGGAAATGGCGAGGCGCAAGGTGTTGGCGCGGCCGCGCGTAACATCCTTCTCGTCGCGCGTGGCGCGATAGGACGGGCACATCACGCCGCCCTCTAACTTGCGGCACGCGCCGTTGTTGTTGCACATCTCGACCGCGCCCTGGAATCCGCCGGCCGCACCGGGATAGGCCGACCAGTCCATCACGGTTGTGATGTTTTCGATCTTGTAGCCGGGCGCATAACGGAACAGCGTACGGTCATCCATCTTCGGCGGATGCACGATCTTGCCGGGATTGAGCGTGTTGTCGGGATCGAAGCGCTCCTTCACCTCCTCGAAGGCGTGAACGATCTGCGGGCCGAACATCTGCGCGTGAAACTCCGAGCGCACGATGCCGTCGCCATGTTCGCCGGAATGCGAGCCTTTGTATTCGCGCACCATGGCGAAAGCTTCTTCGGCGATGGCGCGCATCGCCTTGACGTCCTTGTCGAGCTTCAGGTTCAGGACCGGACGCACATGCAGACAGCCTTCGGAGGCATGCGCGTACATGGTGCCGCGCGTGCCGTGTTTCTCGAACACCTTGTTGAGGCGTTCGGTGTAGTCGGCGAGATGCGGCAGCGGCACCGCGCAATCCTCGACGAAGGAAACAGGTTTGCCTTCCTGCTTCATCGACATCATGATGTTGAGGCCGGAGGTGCGGAAGTCGGTGATCGCGGCCTGCATCGCTGGCTCCACCACATCGACCACGCCGCCCCATTTTCGTTGTGGCTGATCCCAGCCGAAGCCGAGATCGCCCATCAGGTCGCCGAGATCTTTCAGTTTCGCAAGATTGGCGGCTTGATCGGCCTCCGCGAATTCCACGATCAGCAGGGCTTCCGGCTCGCCTTTGACCACGGCTTCGATGGTGGGCCTGAACATTGCAATATCTCGGCCAAGCGCGACCATGGTGCTGTCGACCAGTTCAACGGCAATGGGCTTGAGCTTCACCAGATGCTGGGTGGCATCCATCGCCTCGTAGAAGCTGCCGAAATGGCAGATGCCGAACACTTTCGCGCCGATCAGCGGCCACAGCTTCAGTTCGACGCGCGTGGTGAACGCCAGCGTGCCTTCGGAGCCGACCAGCAGATGGGCCATGTTGTTGGTCGGCTGCGGTGTCAGCGCGTCGAGATTGTAGCCACCGACCCGGCGTTGTACGTGCGGAAAACGCGTCGCGATCTCTGCGGCTTCGCGCTCGCCCAGCGCCAGCATGTCGCGAAACAAATCCCGGCCCGGCATTTCGGTGTTCTGCCAGGCCAAGTCGCGCGGCACTTCGCCGAAATGTAACAGCGTGCCGTCGGCGAGTGCAGCATCCATCGAAATGGTGTTGTCGCGCATGGTGCCGTATCTGAGAGATCGCCCGCCGCAGGAATTGTTGCCGGCCATGCCGCCGATGGTGGCGCGCGACGCCGTCGAGACATCGACAGGAAACCACAGCCCGTGTTTTTTCAGTTGCCGGTTGAGGTCGTCGAGCACGATGCCGGGTTCGACCACGCAGGTGCGCTTCTCGACATCCAGCGAGATGATCTTGTTCAGATACTTCGACGTGTCGATAACGATGCCGCTGTTGACGGTCTGGCCGCATTGCGAGGTGCCGCCGCCGCGCGGGGTGACGATGCGCCCGTCGTCACGCGCAATCGCCATCGCGCGCAGCGCATCCTCGACGGTGCGCGGCACGACCACGCCGAACGGTTTGATCTGGTAGAACGACGCGTCGGTGGCGTAGCGCCCGAGATCGAACGGATTGAACAGTACGTCGCCGGAAATTTCGCGCGACATCCGCGCGGCGAGGACGCTGTCCTGCGCGCTGGCGTTTCCGGTTGCGGCTTTCTGCTGCGCCATTTTCTCAAGTGCTCTCGATGCTAATCGTCATTGCGAGCGAAGCGAAGCAACCACCCTTTGATTCACAAGAGCTGGATTGCTTCGTCGCTTCGCTCCTCGCAATGACGAAAGATGCTCACGTCGGCTCGCGCAACGCCGATACATCCGCCGATGGACGTCCGCTCGGCTGATGCTCGCGCATATATTCGCACACCGCTTCGCATTTGCCGCGCATGTGGTCGAACATCAGCTTGCTGAGTCCCTCGCCGTCGCGGCGGCGCAGGGCGTCGACCATGGCTTCATGCTCGCGCATGGCGTCGCTCAGCCGGTCGCGCCGCAGAAGGTTGGCCGAATAGCGCAGGCGGCGGACCATGGCGTTCGCGGCCGCATAATTCGAACTCAGAAACGGATTAGCCGCAGCGTCCACGATGGATTGATGAATCTTCTGGTTCAGGCGGAAATAGTCGGTCAGTTCCTGCCGCATATAATGTGTGTACATCTCCAGATGCATCCGCTCGATGCTGGCGATGTCCTCGTCCGAAATCCGTTCGCAGGCAATGCGGCCGGCCAAGGCATCGAGACCGGCGATCAGTTCGAACAGATGGCGGATGTCCTGTTCGGAAAACTGGCGTACCCGCGCGCCACGGTTCGGCAGCAGCTCGATCAGGCCTTCCGAGGCCAGCACTTTCAGCGCCTCGCGCAGCGGCGTGCGCGACACATCGAAGCGTTCGCACAGTTCGCGCTCGGGAATCCGGCTGCCCGGCTCAAGATGTCCCTCGACAATAAAGTCGCGGATTTGTCCGAGCAGATCGTCGTGCAGGGTGGCCGGGGAGGTCTCGACGATCTCAAGAGATTTGGTGCGCAAAAGATTATTCAAAATCAGAGACCTCCGGAGGAGCGTGTTGCTGAAATTTGGTCAGCGAAACACGCTTTGCGTCGATAAATCGAACGATACTTGATTTTTCGGTTGTGAAAAAGAAAAATCTGAATACAATCTGGATCAAGAAAATCTTTGCACTGCACAAAAACTGCATGCAAAAGTTTTAACAAAACGTTTGGGAGCGCCGATCGATGTCCAACGCGTCAGTCCATACCGGACGGCATTTCCTCCAGATTCCTGGTCCGACCAATGTGCCCGATCGCGTGTTGCGCGCGATGGACATGCCGACCATCGATCATCGCGGACCTGAATTCGCGCAGCTTGGCCTCGATGTGATCGAGGCCTCCAAGAAGGTATTCAAGACCAAAAACCCCGTGATCATCTATCCGTCGTCTGGCACCGGCGCGTGGGAAGCCGCCATCGTCAACACGCTTTCGCCCGGCGACAAGGTGCTGATGGTCGAGACCGGCCACTTCGCGACGCTGTGGCGCGCGCTTGCCGACAAGATGAAGATCGATGTTGAATTCATTCCGGGCGACTGGCGCCACGGCGTCAATCCGGACGACATCGAGCAGCGTCTGGCCAAGGACAGGCAGCACGCCATCAAGGCCGTGATGGTGGTGCATAACGAAACCTCCACTGGCATCACCAGCCGTATCCACGAAGTCCGCAAGGCGATCGACCGCGCCAAGCATCCAGCGCTGCTGATGGTCGATTCGATCTCGGGCCTCGGTTCGATCGAATACGATCACGACGGCTGGGGCGTCGATGTCACCGTCACCTGTTCGCAGAAGGGGCTGATGCTGCCGCCGGGCCTCGGCTTCAATGCCGTGTCCGACAAGGCGCTGGCGGCGTCCAAGGCGAACAGCTCATTGCGGTCCTACTGGGACTGGCATGAGATCATTGCCGCCAACAAGGGCGGTTCATGGTCTTACACGCCGGCGACAAACCTTCTTTACGGCCTGAAAGAAGCCGTTGCGATGCTGCTTGAAGAGGGATTGGACAATGTGTTCGCCCGCCACAAGCGTTATTCGGCCGCGACGCGTGCTGCGGTGGAAGCATGGGGTCTCGAAAATCTCTGCCTCGACCCGCGCGAATATTCGCCGATCCTGACCGCGGTGGTGATGCCGGAAGGCCACGATGCCGATCAGTTCCGCAAGGTGACGCTCGAGAATTTCGACATGTCGCTGGGCTCGGGCCTGAGCAAGGTGAAGGGCAAGGTGTTCCGCATTGGACATCTCGGTCACTTCAACGATCTGATGCTGATGGGCACGCTGTCCGGCGTCGAAATGGCACTCGATCTCGCCAAGGTGCCGCACCGCAAGGGCGGCGTCATGGCGGCGATGGATGTTCTGACCGGACGCGGCGCGTCACAGGCAAAAGCGGCAGTAGCTTAACTATACGTAGGCGATTGAATCCGAAATCCGCAGGATAGCGGAAACACAAACAAGGTCCGGCACAAGCCGGGCTTCACAAAAGGTACAGGGAGAGACTGCATGAAGAATCTCATCAAGGCGACGAGTGTGCTTGCGATGCTGGCGGCAACCCCGGCATTGGCGTGGGAGCCGGCCAAGCCGGTCGAAATCGTGGTCGCGGCGGGCGCTGGCGGTGCATCCGACCAGATGGCGCGCATGATGCAGGCTGCGATTCAGAAGAACAATCTGATGAAGCAGCCGATCATCGTGTCGCTGAAGGGCGGCGCGTCGGGTGCTGAAGCCCTGATGTACATGAAGGGCAGCGACGGCGATCCGAACAAGGTGCTGATCGCCTATTCGCTGATCTACATGCTGCCGCTGTCGGCGAAAATTCCGTTCAACTGGCGGGAACTGACGCCGGTGTCGGTGATCGCGATGGACCAGTTCGTATTGTGGGACAACACCGCAGGCCCGAAGACCGTGAAGGACTTCATCGCCGCCGCCAAGGCTTCAAGCTCGCCGTTCAAGATGGGCGGCACCGGGTCGAAGCGTGAGGACCACGTGCTCACCGTGTTCATGGAAAAGAAGACCGGCGCGAAGTTTTCCTACCTGCCTTACAAGTCGGGCGGCGAGGCGGCGACCCAGCTCGTCGGCAATCACACCGAGTCCAACGTCAACAATCCTTCGGAGAATCTCGAAGTCTGGCGTGCCGGTCAGGTCCGCGCGCTCTGCGTGTTCGACAAGGAGCGCATCTCCTACAAGACCAAGGTCACCGAGACGCAGTCGTGGAACGACATCCCGACCTGCAAGGAAGAAGGCCTCGACATGCAGTACCTGATGCTGCGCGCGATGTTCCTTCCCGGCAAGGTGACGCCCGAGCAGACTGCGTTCTACGACGATCTGTTCAAGAAGGTGACGCAGACCGCCGAATACAAGGAATATATGGAGAAGCAGGCCTTGAAGCCCGTTTTTATCAACGGCAAGGACATGCTCAAATTCCTTGAGGAGGACGATGCCCTGAACAAGTCGCTGATGACTGAAGCAGGCTTCGTCGCAAAATAACCTCGTCAATGAGGTCTGGCGCCGTCGTCCAAGCGGCGGCGCCAACTTTTGATTTCTCCCCAACAGCACAGCGGACCCGGCATGGCTCAGGACATCGAAATCGTCGTTGAAGACCCGACCGCGCCGGACGAGAATTCGCCCGCGATCACCAACAACCGCACGGTTGAAATGGTGGTGATGGCGCTGCTGTTCGCCCTTGCTGTGCTGCTCGGCTGGGACAACTGGCGCACCGGCGCATCGTGGGACGATACAGGTCCGCAGGCCGGCTATTTCCCGTTCTATCTTTCAGTCATTCTCGGCGGTGCAGCGCTTTACGGGCTTATCAGCGTCGCGGCGAAACGCACCGAAGGACTGGAAACCTTCGTCACCAGTGCGCAGTTTCGCCGCGTGCTGCAGGTGTTCGTGCCGACCTTTCTGTTTTGTTTTGCCATGCAATGGCTCGGTCTTTATGTCGCGAGCTTCCTGCTGATCGCCGGCTTCATGGCGATCATCGGCAAGATCGCGTGGTGGAAGTCGCTGCTCACCGCATTCATTTTCGTCGCGATCATGTTCGGAACATTCGACATCGCCTTCGACGTCATCATGCCGAAGGGACCGCTCGAAGCGGCCTTCGGACGCTAAAGCTGGACCGGGGATACGATCATGGAAGCACTCGGCCTGTTGTTTCACGGTTTCGCGGTTCTCTTCACCTGGAAGATACTGGCGCTGATGATGGTCGGGCTGGTGCTCGGCATCTTCGTCGGCGTGCTGCCCGGCCTCGGCGGCCCTAACGGCGTCGCGATCCTGCTGCCGCTGACCTTCTCGATGGACCCGACATCGGCCATCGTGATGCTGTCGTGCATTTACTGGGGCGCGTTGTTCGGCGGCGCGATCACCTCGATCCTGTTCAACATTCCCGGCGAAGCATGGTCGGTCGCGACCACCTTCGACGGCTATCCGATGGCGCAGCAGGGCCGGGCCGCCGAAGCGCTGACCGCTGCGTTCACCTCGTCGTTCATCGGCTCGCTGGTCGCGGTGATGCTGATCACGTTTCTCGCGCCGAGCATCGCCGGCTTCGCGCTGAAATTCGGGCCGCCCGAATTCTTCGCGGTTTATCTTCTGACGTTCTGCTCATTCGTCGGCCTCGGCCGCGAAGCCAAGCACAAGACCGTCATCTCCATGGCGCTCGGCTTGCTGCTGGCGGGTGTCGGCCTCGACACCGTGTCAGGCCAGTTGCGCATGACCTTCAATTCCAACGATCTGTTGCGCGGCATCAACTTCCTCGTCGCGGTCATCGGTCTGTTCGGCATCAGCGAAATCCTGCTGACCATGGAAGAGCGGCTCGCGTTGCGCGGTCACGCGGCACGCATCAGCCTGCGCACGGTGCTCAGCGTCTGGAAGGATCTGCCGAAGTACTGGGCGACGCTCATTCGTTCGTCGGTCATCGGCTGCTGGCTCGGCATCACGCCGGGCGGTGCCATCGCTGCATCGTTTATGGGCTACAATCTCGCCAAGCGTTTTTCCAAGGACAAGGAATCGTTCGGCAAGGGCCGCATTGAGGGCGTGTTCGCGCCCGAGACTGCTGCGCATGCGTCCGGCACCGCGGCACTTCTGCCGATGCTGGCGCTCGGCATTCCCGGCTCCGGCACGGCGGCGATCCTGCTCGGCGGTCTGATGGTGTGGGGCCTCAATCCCGGTCCATTGCTTTTTGTCGAGCACAAGGATTTCGTCTGGGGCCTGATCGCGTCGATGTATCTCGGTAACGTGGTCGGGCTTGTGCTGGTGCTGACCACCGTGCCGATTTTTGCCTCGATCCTGCGCGTCCCGTTCGCGGCCATCGCGCCGATGATCGTGGTGTCCTGCGCCATCGGCGCTTACGCGATCCAGAACGCCATGTTCGACATCTGGCTGATGCTGTTGTTCGGCGTGGTCGGCTATGTGTTCAAGAAGATCGGCATTCCGCTGGCGCCGTTCACGCTGGCGCTGGTGCTCGGCAGCCGCGCCGAGGATGCATTCCGTCTGTCGATGATCGGATCGGGCGGCGACATGAAGGTGTTCTGGTCGAACGGCCTGGTCGGCTCGATCACCACGCTTGCGATCGTGCTGCTGTTCTGGCCGGTGATCGAGAAGGCCTTCGGAAGCTTTGGACGTCTGCTGCGGCCTGCAAGCGCGTAGCTCTTCTCCCTCGCCCCGCTCTTGCGGGGAGAGGTGAAAAGACGTTCTCACCCCTGCGCGGCGCTTTCGACCTTGCACGAGCCGGTGGCGGCTTCATTGTCGATGAACGGGAATTTCGTCTTCTTGAACAGCTTGGTGGTCTTGGCCTTGACCGTCAGCGCCAGCTTCTGGTCGGTTTCGATCTTTCGGCCGCCGGTCTTGGACATGTAATCGCAGCTCACGCGAATATCCTTCACCGCGAAATCATTGCCGTTGGTGACCGTGATATCGGCGGTGCCGATATTGTTGGTGCCGGGCTTGCGCCATCGTTCGATCTTGATCGTAACCTTGTCGCCGGGACCGGCGGCATCGGCGATGCCGATGGAGCCAAGGACAATCGCAGCGACGGCTGACACAATGATTGTCGTTTTCATGTTCAAAATCCTCGCTGGTGCAATGCGGCCACTATCGCCGGAACGGCGTGGCCTTCAAAATTCGTAAAATGACAGGCGGCCATTGAGCGAAAGCGTTTCGCCGCTACTATAACGGTCACGACATTCATGCAGCAACGGCGGTTGGACAGGAATTGCAATGAACGACATCTGGCGTCTTTCGGCTACTGAACTTGCGTCGCAGATCCGGTCCAGGAAGCTTTCGGCAAGGGAGGCCGCCCAGGCGGCGCTGGACCGGCTGAACGCCGTCAACCCGGCCATCAATGCGGTAATCGACCACCGGCCCGAGGAAACATTGGCCCAAGCCGACGCGGTCGATGCCGCGCTTGCGAAGGGAGATAGTCCCGGCGCGCTCGGCGGCGTGCCGATCACGATCAAGGTCAATGTCGATCAGACCGGATTTGCGACCACAAACGGACTGAAGCTGCAGCGTGACCTGGTGGCGCAGCACAACAGCCCGGTGGTCGATAATCTGCGCAAGGCGGGGGCCGTGATCGTCGGCCGTACCAACACACCGGCCTTTTCCTCCCGCTGGTTCACAACCAATTTGCTGCACGGCGATACGAAGAACCCGCGTGATCCCTCGATCACGCCCGGAGGCTCATCGGGCGGTGCTGCGGCGGCACTGACGGCCGGAATTGGGCACATCGCCCACGGGACCGACATTGCGGGCTCCGTTCGTTACCCCGCCTATGCCTGCGGCGTGCACGGCTTGCGGCCGACCATCGGGCGTATCCCGGCGTTCAATGCCTCATCGCCCGAACGGCCGATCGGCCCGCAGATTACCGCGGTCTCAGGCCCGCTGGCGCGCACCGTTGGCGACGTGCGGCTGGCGTTTCATGCCATGGCGCAGCGCGATCCGCGCGATCCGTGGTGGGTGCCGGCGCCGCTGGAAGGCCCAGCCCGGCAAAAGCGCGCAGCGATATGCCTGCGTCCGGACGGTCTGGAAACCGTAAAGGAGGTCGCTGACGCCGTGCGTGACGCCGGCAAGCGGCTGGAGCGGGCAGGCTGGAGCGTTGAAGAGATCACGGAAATACCGCCGTTCGAGGAAGCGGCCGATCTGCAGATGAAACTCTGGTTGTCGGATGGCTACGACGCGCTGCGGGATATGGCCGAGCGCGAGGGCGATCCCGGCGCGCTGGCCATTCTGCGCGATCAGGAGAAAGTCGCGCGCGCGCTCGATCTCGCTTCATTCTCGAAGCTGCTGACCCGCCGTGCGACGCTGGTGCGTGCGTGGGAAATGTTTTTCGAGACTTATCCCGTGATCGTGATGCCGCCATGCGGCGAGTTGCCCTTCGAATGGCAACTCGATCTCAAGGATGAAGCGTCGCTGCATCGGGTGCTTCGAGCGCAGATGCCGCAGATCGCCTTGCCATTCATAGGCATGCCGGGACTGACGGTCTCGACCGGACTGGTCGGGCGCATTCCGGTCGGCGTTCAGATCGTCGCGGGACGTTACAGGGAAGATCTTTGTCTTGCGGCCGGCGAAGCCATCGAGGCGGGCGGCGTGCCCGCAAGTCCCGTCGATCCGGTATTGGCCTGAAGACTGGATGCCTGAAGCCGGCGCTTGGTGCGGAAGACGCTTTCGGTCTCCGCAAGAAGCTGCTGCGTGCGCCGGACCACGCTGCGTCCGGCCTTGAGGTCGCGGTTGGCGACGTGAAGCAGGCGATGCCCCTCGACGACGAGTTCGCGGGCCTGTTTCAGTTGCTCATGGAATGAGACAACCGCAATCGCTGCCTTGGCCGTCGCCATCGGTGGCTCCTGTCTGCTACGGACACTCCACTAACGCGGATGTTAGCGGATCGTTCACCATGGCGCTGCAACGGAGCGAACTTTTCCACCGCCGGGTGATTCGCTCGGCAATGTGTTGGCGGATCGGGGGAATTCGGTGTTGAACCCGGCGCGCGCCGGGCGCGTCCAATAAAAAGGGCGACGGGATCGGCTGCTTGCGAGGGCGAGCGTCCCGGTTCTATGCTTCAGACAGCGGGTCGGGGTGGACATGAGCGCGATCAAGACTTTGGGCCGGATCGAACCGGCGGACGAACCTGTGGCTGCTCCTGCAAGCACCGGCAAGGTCGGCATTTATCTCGCGCTGTTGCAGCTGTTCTTCACCCTGGGCTGGACGGTCTATGTCGTCTATCTGCCGCAGCTCGCCGCCAAGGTGGGGCTTCCGCCCACGGCGGTGGTTATCATCCTTCTGGTCGATCAGGCGATCTTCACCATCACCGACACGCTGATGGGCATCGCGGCCGACCGCATGACACCGATTGTCGGGCGGCTCAGCCGCATCGTGATCTGGATGACGGTGGTGTCCTGTGCGGCGTTCATCGCGCTGCCGTTCGTCGCCGATCTCGGCCCGAATGGGAAAGTTGCGTTGATCGCGCTGACGCTGACATGGGTTGTCACATCGTCGGCGCTGCGCGCGCCGCCGCTCGCGCTGCTCGGAAAATTCGCGGCGCGTCCATCCATTCCGATGCTGTCATGTCTTGTGATGCTCGGCTACGGCGTCGCCGGCGCGGTCTCGCCCTATCTCGGCGTGGCGCTGCGCAATCACGATCCGCGCATTCCGTTCGTGGTCTCCACCGTGGTGCTGCTGCTCACGGCATTGATGATGTCGTGGATCGAACGTCAGTTGCGTGCGGGGAAGCTGACCGCGCCGGAGCGCAAGCCGCTCGCGGTGCCGAAATCCTACGGCACGCTGGCGCTGATTTTCATCGCTGCGGTGCTGGTTCTGGCGCTCGGCTATCAGTTGCATTTCAGCGTCAACAGTTCGCAACTGTTCCTGCGCTTCGCCAAGCAGCCCGATCTGCAATGGCTGATGCCGGTGTACTGGATCGGATTCAACATCGCGATGTTCCCGGCGAGCTTCGTCACGCGCAGGCTCGGCGGGCTGCTGGTGATCGGCTGCGCGGCGCTGCTGGGCGCCGGTGCAGTATTCGGAATGGAGAATGCGACCGGGCTGAACACCATGATAGCGATGCAATTTCTCGCTGGCGCTGCATGGGGCTGCATTCTGATGAGCGCGGTCGCCGCCGCCATCGCGGTTAGCGGCGGCGCGGAAGGCAAGGTGCTTGGGCTGATGTTCTCCGCGCTGGCGCTGGCGACGTTCACGCGCATTGCCGCAGTTTCCGGCGGGCTGACGAAAAACGCTGCCTATGAGGCCTTGCTGCAATGGACGCCGATCCTGTGCTGGGCGCTGGCTGGTGCTGCGTTGCTGGTCATCGCGGTTTCGCGGCTGCGCAAATGGCAGCAGGGACTGGATACGGCCGAAGTGCCGGTATGACGCTCTCCAACCTTTGACTTGGCAAAGCGCAAACGGCATCGCAGAACGGGTCTCATGCGAATTCGCGTAACTCTCAAGTTGCTCTTGGTGTTGCTGGCGATGGCGCTTCCCGTCACGCAAAGTCATGCCGCGGCGATGGAGCGCGGTGTTGCCATCACCGATCCGGAAGTCTTGCGCGTGCTCGATAATTCAGGATTGAGCCTCGCGACCCTGCTCGGAGCGAAGGCCGACAGCACCGGCGCGGAGCTGTTCGCGCTGCCGTCGATGGCTCTGCTGCAAGCTGCGACCGACCGCGACTTCAATCGTTATGTGACCGAACACCGGGACGATCTCGATAAACGCCATCTGTTCGACCGCGATGCGCTCAATGCGCCGGGCACGCGGTTCGAGCTTGCCGGCATCGTCAACCGGATGGACCGGGCTTATGTCTCGCCTAAGCGGTGCGGCGAAGTCCGGCTGATTTACCGGCCCATCGCCAACAGCGACTCAACGGCGAAAGACTCGCCGCCCTCGCGGCTGCCGATGACGCTCAACCTTGTCATGAAAGCCAAGCCTGCAAACGTCCGCGACGCGACGTGTGCGGAATTGGCTCGCCGGTGGCTCGCTATGGCCGATCAACCGCCCGTGTCTGAACAGGCGGCGTTACTGACCGCGAAGGGCGGCGCGTTGGAATGGGTCACGCATAATGCCATCGACCGCATCGAGATCGACGTACAGATCGCCCGCGCATCCGCCGATGCCAATGATTTCGAGGGCAGGGCGGATTACCTGATGAAGGTGTTCCGTTACGACGGACAGCGCTTCGCGGAATCGCCGATGGAAAACCAGATCGACACGGTTCGAATTCAGGCCGACGCAAAACTGCTGGCGGATTTCAAACAGTGGCTGCTCGATCCGGCGCACATTGCCGACCTCGATCGCGGGACCATCGTGTTGCCGGATCGTTTTCTGGCAACAAGCGCCATCAGCGTGACGCCAGCGCATGACGACCTGGATAGCAAAGCGCGCAAGCTTTTTACCGACGATGACATCGTCACGGCGCTGGCGAAGGCATCAGCCGATGCGCCGCTGCAAAACCTGCCATCCCCGGCAGGCTTTGCCCGCCGTCTGGACGACATGACATGCAGCGGGTGTCATCAGACCCGCGCCATCGGCGGTTTTCACCTCCCCGGAGCGGAGCGGCCGGGATGGGCGGCGGGTGCGGTGGTGGCGGCAGGGTCGCCGCATTTCTTCGGCGACCAGCAACGCCGCCGCGATATTCTGATGGCGCTTCGCGATGGACGCACGCCGGATTTCGCGCGTGGATTTTCCGCGCGTCCGCAACAGCACCGCTCCACCGAACTGGCGGGGACCACTTATGTCAACGGATGGGGCGCGTCATGTTACGCAGGGGGCGCGAATGCTGCGCCGGATAAAAGCTTCACGTCATGGACCTGCGCCGAGGGGCTGACGTGTCAGCCAACCGGCACGGCGAATTCCCGCGCCGGGTTTTGTTTTCCGAAGTAGCGAGTGAGATTCGGGGCTCTTTCCCTCTCCCACAAGGGGAGAGGGAAGAAGAATTTTACGCCACAATCCCCGCGGCGCGCATCTTGGCGATCTCCGCGCCGGTAAAGCCCGCTGACATCAGCACCTCGTCGCTATCCTGTCCGACAGCGGGGGCCATGCGCGGCTGCACTTTTTTCGCGCCTTCAATAAAAATCGGCGTGTTGATGGTGCGCAGATCGCTGCCCGCGAACTGAACCACCGCTTCGGTTTCGCGCATCTGCGGATCGTCCGGAATGTCGGTCGAAATACCGACCACGCCGAAAATCAAACCATTGCCGTCAAGGCTCTTGCGCCAGTGGGCGAGCGGCTTGCTCGCGAACACGCCGTCGAGGATTGCGATCAGTTCCGGCGCATGGCGATGGCGCGATGTCTTGGTCTCGAAACGCGGATCGGCGGCGAGATCCTCGCGCCCGATGACTTTGACGAACACCGGCCACTGCTTTTCTTCATTGAGCAATGACAGGATGATCCAGCGATCGTCGCTGCATTTGTAATGACAGGTCACGGCATTCAGCGCGCGGTCACGCGGCGGGCGCTTCTGGAAAGTCGCGCCGCACAGGGCGGCCTGCGCGTAAATGCCGTTCGACCAGATGCCGTTGACCATCAGGTTCGACATCACCTGCGCGCCCTTGCCGGTGCGCTCGCGCTGATAGAGCGCGGTGACGATGCCGGCGAACATCGACATCGCGCAGGGATGATCGCCCATGCCGGGCATCGAGCGGGCGGGTGTCGCCTCGTCGGTTTCGCGCACCAGATCCATCAGGCCGGAGCGCGCCCACCACGCATTGCTGTCGAAGCCCGGCTTGTCGGCTTCCGCACCGATCTCGCCGTAGCCGGTGAAGGACGCATAGACCAGCCGGTCGTTGAGCGGGGCGAGATCCTTGTAGGTGACGCCGAGTTTCTTGCGCACCGGCGGCGGAAAGTTGGTGATGAACACATCGCACTCAGCGGCAAGCTTGCGCAGCACGGCCTGGCCTTCGGGCTTGCTGAGATCGAGCGCGAGGCTCTTCTTGTTGCGGCCTTCCAGCATCCACGCATAGTTGTGCGGGCTGATCGGGTATCCCGGCAGGTTGGGAAGATTGCGGACCGGATCGCCGGCGCCCGGCGGTTCGATCTTGATGACGTCGGCCCCGAAGTCGGACAGCGCAGTCGCTGCCGCAGGCGCTGCGATAAAGCTTGCGCAGTCGATGACCTTGAGACCTTCGAAAATTCCCTGACCCATCGCGGTTCGTCCCCTTTTTTTGTTAAGGGCCGCCTGGGAGGTGACCCGTTTAGTCGTTTTTGCGCTCGTCCGAGATCGCCTTGCCGTCGTTCGGCAGCGAACCCGGCGTCACCAGCGTGACATTGCCCTGTAGCTTTGTCACGGCCCGCAGGGTCGATGCAACCTCGTCCCGCAGGGATTCGCCGCTTGACGGGCACTCCGCGGACAGGGTCATGACATCGACCTCCTTGTCGCGCGTCACAATGAGGCGCAACCGCCCCAATTCGGGGTGCCGCTTGCCGATTTCGGCGATCTGCTCGGGGCGCACGAACATGCCCTTGACCTTGGTGGTCTGGTCGGCGCGGCCCATCCAGCCCTTGATGCGCATATTGGTGCGTCCGCACGGGCTCTGTCCGGCCAGCACGGCGCTGAGATCGCCGAGCGCCAGGCGAACGAGGGGATGATGCGGATCGAGCGTGGTGACGACAATCTCGCCGACATCGCCGTCGGCGACCGGATCGCCGGTGCCGGGCTTGACGATCTCGACAATGATATTCTCGTTCACCACCAGGCCTTCGCGGGCGGCGGTCTCATACGCGATGATGCCGAGGTCGGCGGTGCCGAAGTTCTGATAGGCGTCGACGCCGCGGGCTTTCATCTCATCCTGCAGCGATTTTGGAAATGCAGCACCCGACACCAGCGCGCGCTTGATCGAAGAGGCGTCTCGTCCCGCCTTGTCCGCTGTATCGAGCAGGATCTTCAAAAAGTCCGGCGTGCCGGAATAGCCGACCGGCCGATAGGTTTCGATCAGCTCGAACTGTTGCTCGGTGTTGCCGGGGCCTGCGGGGATGACAGCGCAGCCAAGTGCGCGGGCAGAGCTGTCGAAGATGAAGCCGCCGGGCGTCAGGTGATAGCTGAAGGTGTTGAGCACGATGTCGCCGGGACGAAAGCCCGCCGCGAACACCGCGCGCGCGCCGCGCCATGGATCGTCAACGGCGGATTCAGGCTCGAAGATCGGACCGGGCGAAGTGAACAGCCGTCCGAACGATCCGCTGGGCTGGGAAACGAAGCCGCCGAACGGCGGTGCCGCCTTATGCAGCGCAGGCAATTCGGATTTGCGCAGCACCGGCAATTTCGCCAGCGCGGCGCGACTGGTGATCGATGCGAGATCGATGCCCTTGAAGCGCTCCGCATAGGCCGGTGCTTTCACCGCCGCACGCAGCACATCGGGCAGCCGCGCGAACAGGTCGGCCTCGCGCCCGGATGGCGAGCGGGTTTCGAGTGCGTCGTAATGGTTGGTCATAAGTAGTCGTGTCCTGCTTTGGTCACCTCTCCCCGCTTGCGGGGAGAGGTCGGATTGCGCAGCAATCCGGGTGAGGGGGTACAGAGCGATCAATCAATACGAGAAGATCCGTATTGACCGCGGGGGCGCCCCCCCCCCCACAACCCCCCCCCGCGGGGGGGGGGGGGGGGTAATGAAGCCGGGAGAGGGGGAGTATTACAGCCAGCGCTTGCGGCGCTTGAAGCTTTTCAGGTTCTTGAAACTCTTGCGCTGGTCGCCCGCGCCGCCGAGATAGAATTCCTTGACGTCCTCGTTGTCGCGCAATTCGTCGGCGGTGCCGTCGAGCACGACCTTGCCTTGCTCCATGATGTAGCCGTGGCTCGCGACCGACAAAGCCGCGCGAGCGTTCTGCTCCACCAGCAGGATGGTGACGCCGAGATCGCGGTTGATCTGCTTGATGATGGAAAACACTTCCTTGACCAGCAACGGCGACAGACCCATCGATGGTTCGTCCATCAGGATCATCTTGGGGCGCGCCATCATCGCGCGGCCGATTGCCAGCATCTGCTGTTCGCCGCCAGAGAGATAACCGGCAAGGCCGGTGCGTTCCTTCAGGCGCGGGAAATAGCTGTAGACCATGTCGATGTCGTCGTTGACGCCGTTGTCGCTGCGCGTGAACGCGCCGAGCCGCAGGTTTTCAAGTGAGGTCATGTCCGAAATAATGCGACGGCCTTCCATCACCTGAAAAATTCCACGGCGCACGATCTTGTCGGGGTCGATGCCGTCAATGCGCTCGCCGTCGAACAGGATTTCGCCGCGAGTCACTTCGCCGTCTTCGGTCTTCAACAGTCCCGAAATAGCTTTTAGCGTCGTGGACTTGCCGGCGCCGTTGGCGCCGAGCAGGGCGACGATCGCGCCTTTCGGTACATCCATGCTCAGGCCGCGCAGCACAAGAATGACGTTGTCGTAAACGACTTCGATGTTGCGCACGGCCAGCAGCGGTGCGGCTGCGGTGGCGGAGGCTGGCTTGGCGTCGAGTTCAGCGGCTGTTTGCACGTCGATCGTCCTGGGTTTTCTTAAACCTCTCCCCCGCATAAGAGCGTTTACGCTCGTCTTCAACGAGCTATGCGGGGAGAGGTCGAAGCCTGAGCGTAGCGAAGGGTTCGGGTGAGGGGCGAAGCGCCGAGCGGTGGCGATTGCCCCTCACCCCAACCCTCTCCCCGTAAGAACGGGGAGAGGGAGCAGGGTTTACCAGCCGAGCCATTCCGCCTTGCGCGGAAGATCGACGGTCTTGACCTTCTCGAGTTTGACCGTGCCGCTCTTGACGAGGTCGGCAACAGAAGCCCCGGTGTCGCCGGAAACCTTCATGCGATAAAGATCGACCTTCATGGTGCCGCGATGATCCTTGTCGGTCCATGTCGATGGCGTGCAGACGCCTTCCATGCCGGCAGGAACCCAATCCTTCTTCTGATAGAAGGCTTTCTTGACGTTCTCACCGGTCGCGCCGCCGTTCTTGGCAGCCCATTCCAGCGCTTCCTTCATGTAGAGCGCCGTGCAAACGCCGGCGACGTAGTGAACCGGGCGATACATGGTGCCCGATGCATCCGACATCTTGGAAATTTCCATGAGTGTCTTCATGCCCGGAACGTCTGCGCCCCATGCCACTGCGGTGCGCAGCGGGATGACCATGCCATTGGCGGCCATGCCTGCGGCCTTCGCGGCGTTCTCGTCCATGCCCCAGACGTTGCCCATGAACTGGACATCGACACCGGCAGACTTACAGGCGTTCAGCACGGAGATGTTGGAGCCGGCGGTGTTGCCGAGATAGGCGTAGTTCGCACCGGAGCTTTTCAGCGACAGGCACTGCGCGCTGTAGTCGCCCGGCGTCAGGGCGAACACGATCGGCGGCAGCACTTCAAAGCCGAGTTCCTTTGCCAGCGCTTCACCGGCAGCCTTCGGAGCGTTCGGGAACGGATGGTTCGCGCCCATGTGAACGAACTTCGGTGCGCCGGACTTGCCCTTGGCCTTCCAGTCTTCAGCGGCCCAGGTCAGTTCCGCACGCAGCGCGTCCGAGTAGCTCGGTCCGTAGAAGAAATTATACGGAGCCGCTTCGGTCTTGCCGCTAACGCCAGTCGGATCGGTCAGAGCGGCGGAATACGAGCCGGAAATATCCGGGATCTTGTCTTCGGCGACGAATTTCTTCAGCGCTTCGGTGTCGGCCGTGCCCCAGCCCAGAATCGCCGCAACCTTGTTACCCGAGGCCGACCACTTCTTGTAAAGCGCAATCGCGCGCGGCACCTGATAGCCGTAATCGTTGGTGTCGACATTGACGGGTTTGCCGCCGATACCGCCGTTCTTGTTCACCCAGGCGAACACGTCCGCCTCGGCCTGCCCGAAAGGTACGCCGACGTCGGCTGTGCCGCCCGAATAATCGGCCAGATGGCCGACGGCGATCTGCGCCTGTGCTGCGCTGGTCATGCCGGCCAACAGCAGCGCGAACGATGCCGTACCCAATAATTTCTTAATGCTCATAATTGTGGTCCTCCGGTTTCCTCTCGAGGTCTTATTTCTTATCGATCCCGTTCCGACCTCAATGCGAGAACGGGTAAAGTTTCCAGTAAGCCTTGATCTGACGCCACCTGTGAGCAAGTCCATCCGGCTCAAAGATCAAAAAGACGATGATGATGAGGCCGATAGCCATCTCGCGCAGAAACGCGATGTTGTGCTTCAGCCCCAGGAATTGATCGATCGCACTGCCGCTGAGCGCGCTGGAGAGCCACTCCATCGATTCCGGCAGCAGCACCATGAAGGCGGTGCCGAGCAGCGTGCCCATGATCGAGCCGATGCCGCCGATGATAATCATCGCCAGAAAGATGATCGAACGGTCGATGCCGAAGCCTTCGTTTGAGACGACCTGATTGTAGTGCGCGTAGAGCGCGCCGCCGACGCCGGCGAAAAATGCGGCGAGGCCGAACGACAGGGTGCGGTACTTGGTGAGATTGATGCCCATGATCTCGGCGGAGAGATAATGATCGCGCACCGCCACCAGCGCGCGGCCGTCGCGCGACCGCATCAGGTTGGTCACCAGCACGTAGCAGACGATAACGTAAGCCAGCACAACGTAGAAGTATTGCTTGTCGCCGCGAAACGCCTTGCCGAACAGTGAAAACGGCTCGGCCAGGGCGGGGACACTGCCGCCGGTGAACCATTCCGCGCGCGAGAAGAAATCCAGCAGGATGAACTGCGCAGCCAGCGTTGCAATCGCGAGGTAAAGCCCCTTCAGGCGGGCGGCGGGCAAGCCGAAGATCAGTCCGACTAGCGCCGTGATGACGCCTGCCAGCGGAATGCAGAAGAACACCGGCACATGATGGTTCGACAGATAGGCCGACGTGAACGCGCCGAAGCCGAAGAAAGCGGCGTGACCGATCGAGATCTGTCCGGTAAAGCCGACAACGATATTGAGGCCGAGGGCCGCGATGCCGAAAATGCCAATCTGGATCAGCAGGCTGAGGCTGTATTCATTCAGCACGTAAGGCGCAAAGCAGATCAGCACGATGCCGACGATCATCGCGTTACGGCTGGTGGTGGTCGGAAATATCGTGGTGTCCGCCGCGTAGGTGGTGCGGTAGTCGCCTGCGGGGAGAAGGGTCTGGCCTGCCATGATCAGATACGCTCGATGTCTTTGGTGCCGAACAGGCCGTAAGGCTTGATCATGAGAATGATGATGAGGGCGTAAAACGGCGCAATCTCGAACAGGTTGCCCCAGTGCAGGTATTCGCTGTCGACAAAGTGCGCGATATTCTCAAGCAGCCCGATGATGATGCCGCCGACCACAGCGCCGCCGACGCTGTCGAGGCCGCCGAGGATTGCTGCCGGAAACACCTTGATGCCATAGGCCGCAAGGCCCGCCGACACGCCGTTGACCACCGCTACGACAACGCCGGCGACGGCGGAGACCGTCGCGGAAATCGCCCACGCCATCGCGAACACGGTTTTCACCGAGATGCCAAGTGACTGCGCGACCTGCTGGTTGAACGCGGTGGCGCGCATCGCAAGGCCGTACTTCGAGACCTTGAAGAACCATGCCATGCCCGCCATCATCACGGCCGAGACCGCGAGGCTGAGCAGGTACACGGTCTGCACCTGTAGCCCGAAGATATTGATGAGCTGGGTATTAAACACCTGCGGGAACGGCTGCAGGTTGACGCCGAACATCCATTTCATCAGCGCCGAAAACACCGTGGACAGCGCGATCGTCACCATGATGACGGAAATGATCGGCTCGCCGATCATCGGGCGCAGGATAACGAGCTGAATCAGGATGCCGAACACGAACATGAAGACCAGCGTGATCGGCATGCCGATCCAGAACGGCACCTGATACTTGGTGAGCAGGAACCAGCACACCCATGCGCCGATCAGCAGCAGTTCGCCCTGCGCGAAGTTGACCACCTGCGTGGCCTTGTAGATCAGCACGAACGACATCGCGACGACGCCGTAGAGCGTTCCAACCACGAGGCCGTTGATAAGAAGCTGAATGAGAAGTTGGGTGTTCACTCTGCGGCCTCCGCCGTCTTGATGGGCGTACCGAGGTCGATCACCGGCAGCGTGCAACGGATGCGCTGGGTGGTGCCGTCCTGGAAGCGGATCACGGTGTCGATGTCGATGTCCGGCTTGCCGCCATAGATGGCGTCGATGATGTCCGCATACTTCTCGTTGATGACGGTGCGGCGGACCTTGCGGGTGCGGGTCAATTCGCCATCATCGGCGTCGAGTTCCTTGTAGAGCAGCAGGAATTTGGAGATGCGCTGGGCTGGCGGCAGCGTCGCGTTGACCGCTTCGACTTCCTTGCGCAGCAGTTCGTAGGTCTCCGGCCGCGAGGACAGGTCGGTGTAGGTGGTGAAGGAAATCCGGTTCTTCTCGGCCCATTTCGAAACGATCGAGAAGCGGATGCAGATCATGGCCGCGAGATAGCCGCGTCCGTCGCCCAGCACCACGGCTTCGGCGACATAGGGCGAGAACTTCAGCTTGTTCTCGATGTATTGCGGCGAGAAGCGGTCGCCGCGCGCGGTCTGCGCCATATCCTTGATGCGGTCGATGACCACAAGCTGCTTCGATGTGTTGAAGTAGCCGGCGTCGCCCGAATGCATCCAGCCGTCGCGGATTTCGGCGGCGGTGGCGGCTTCGTTCTTGTAGTAGCCGGTGAACATGTTGGGGTGACGCACCACGATCTCGCCGACGCCGTTGACGTCGGGATCGCGGATTTCAATCTCGACACTGCTGCCCATGGCGACGCCGGTGGTATCGGGATCGACTTCATCTGGTTTGTGCAGCGTGAAGGCGCCCAGCGTTTCGGTCTGGCCGTACAGTGTGCGCAGCGGGACGCCCATGGCGCGGAAGAATTTAAAAGTATCCGGGCCGAGAGCCGCGCCGCCGGTCGCGGCCGACCGCAACCGCGTGAAGCCGAGACGGTCGCGCAATGCACGAAACACCAGCGTTTCCGCCACCATCGATGTCTTGCCGTCAGCGAGCGCCGAGAGCCCGGCCTTCATGCCGGTCTCGTAAAGGCTTTGCTTCATGGCGGAAGCGTCCATCACGCGGGCCCGAACATCGGCGGCGATGGCTTCCCAGATGCGCGGCGCGAACAGCACGAAGGTCGGCGCGATTTCGCGGAAATCGTTCATCATGGTGTCGGCCTGCTCGACGAAGTTGATCTTCATCCGGGAGAGCAGGCCTTTTCCGAGCGCGTAAACCTGCTCCATGATCCACGGCAGGGGCAGCACGGACACGTATTCGTCGTCGGGGCCTTTCGGATCGAACGTGAGATAAGTCGCGCAATGGCGCAGCACGCGGCCTGCTGTCAGCATCGCGAGTTTCGGGTTCGACGTGGTGCCGGACGTGGTGCAGAGAATGGCGACGTCGTCGGCTTTGGTCGCATCGACGAGTTGATCGTAAAGCTGCGGTTCGCGCGCGGCGCGCGCGCGGCCCAGCTGCGCGAGTTTTGCGGCATCGATCAAACGCGGATCGTCGTATTTCCGCATCCCGCGCGGATCGGAATAAACGATGTGCTTGAGGTGCGGCGCGCGGTCACCGAGCTCGAGCAGCTTGTCGACCTGCTCTTCGTCCTCGGCGAACACGATCTTGGTCTCGCCGTAAGTCAGCAGATACAGGACTTCTTCGGCCAGCGATTCACGATACATGCCGAGCGACATGCCGCCGATGGCGTGGGCTGCGACTTCCGCCGCGACCCAGTCCGGCCGGTTGTCGCCGATGATGCCGATGACATCGCCGCGCTTCAGTCCCAGTTCGATCATGCCGAGTGCGAAGTCGTGCACGCGGGTCTGGTAGTCATTCCAGGTAAAGACGCGCCAGAGACCGAAGTCCTTTTCGCGCAGCGCGATGGCATTGCCGTGCTCTTTGGCGTTGAGCCGCAGCATCTTGGGGTAGGTGTCGGCCTGCGCGACGCGGCCTGCATAATCCATCATGCCGTGGCCTCCGCGACGGGATTGGTGTCGTCGAGCGCGTCGAGCACTTCGTCCTCTTCGCCGAGATAGGCCTTGCGCACATGCGGATCGTCCAGCACGTCGGCGGGCAGGCCTTCGGCAATCTTCCGGCCGAAATCCAGCACGGTGACGCGATGGGAAATATCCATCACGACGCCCATGTCGTGCTCGATCATCATCACCGTCATCCCGTATTCTTCATTGAGATCGACGATGTAGCGGGCCATGTCTTCCTTCTCCTCGAAGTTCATGCCGGCCATCGGCTCGTCGAGGAGAATCAATTTCGGCTCCAGCGCCATGGCGCGCGCGAGTTCAACGCGCTTGCGCAGGCCGTAGGAGAGGGTGCCTGCGGTGGCCTTGCGGACCGATTGCAGATCGAGAAAGTCGATGATCTCTTCCACCTTGCGGCGGTGTTCGAGTTCTTCGCGCCGGGCGCCGGTCAGCCAGTACAGCGAGCCGGTGATGAAATTGTTTTTCAGCAGGTGATGGCGGCCGACCATGATGTTGTCGAGCACGGTCATGTGGTGGAACAGCGCAAGATTCTGGAACGTGCGGCCGATGCCGAGGGCTGCGCGTGCATTCGGCTTGAGGCCGGTAATGTCGCGGTCCTGATAGAAGAGCTGACCCTCGGTCGGGGTGTAGCGGCCGGAAACGCAGTTGACGATCGAGGTCTTGCCGGCGCCGTTGGGGCCGATGATCGAAAACAGTTCGCCTTCCTTGACGCCGAAGCTCACGTCGGTCAGCGCGCGGACGCCGCCGAACCGCAATGAGACCCCCCGCACCTCTAATGCGTAAGCCACTCAAATCCTCCCAGATACGGCGCTTGGCGCGCTCTTTATCCATGGTTCGATACCGGAAGCCCGATCCTATACCGGTGGGCTGTGGTAAGCCATTATACGAATGATGCTTTGCGCCGCAGGGGCGCGTCTGTCCCAGCCGTGCTTACGGCAAACCGCGACACTGAAATGTCTTGTGCCTGACAATTCGTTGGGCAATTTCAGTGCGCGCGGGGTATACCAACGATCCATTTTACTGCGCCGCAACATCGCGACGGTAGAGACAGCATGATTTCAACGGACTACCTCAAGCGCATCGCGGTCTGGTCACGCGAGCTGACCGAGCGGGAAATCGAGGTCGCTTGTTCCGGGGTCGTCGAAAAGTCGTTCGGCGCGAACGAGTTCATCTGCATGCGCGGCGATCATTTCGAATACTGGATGGGCGTGGTCACCGGGCTGGTCAGGATCGGCACCGGCTCGCGCGACGGAAAGGCCGTCAGTTTTACCGGCATGACCAACGGGGCGTGGTTCGGTGAAGGAACCGTGCTCAAGAACGAAGCGCGGCGGTATGACGCGGTGGCCCTGCGCGATACGCGGCTGGCGCTGATGAACCGCGCGACCTTTTTCTGGCTGTTCGAGAACAGCGTCGGGTTCAACCGTTTCTTGGTGGGGCTGCTGAACGAGCGGCTCGGCCAGTTCATGGGCCTCGTCGAATACGGCCGGATGCTCGATGCCAAGGCGCGGCTCGCGCGCTGCATCGCGTCGATGTTCAATCCTATTCTCTATCCCGACGTGACGCGCCATCTGGAGATCACGCAGGAAGAGCTTGGCGCGATTTCCGGCATCTCCCGGCAGAATGCCAACCAGTGCCTCAAGACGCTGGAGAAGGAAGGCCTGCTGCGGCTCGAATATGGCGGCGTCACCGTCGTCGATCTCGACCGGCTGCGCGGGTACGGGGAGTAGCGTCCGAATTTTGCACGATGGCTCCCTCGCCCCGCTCTTGCGGGGAGAGGGTTGGGGTGAGGGGCATCTGCCCTGAACACTCGTAAGCCCCTCATCCGGAGACTTCGCTGCGCTTAGTCTCCGACCTCTCCCCGTAAACGGGGAGAGGTGAAGCGAAGGTTCCTAAACCTCCAGCCATTCCTTGCGGACGGTCTGGTTGGCTTTGAGATCGGCCGGCGTGCCTTCGAACACGATGCGGCCGTGGCCCATCACGTAGACGCGGTGCGAGATGCGCATTGCAATCGAGAGCTTCTGTTCCACCAGCAGGATGGAGACGCCGCGCCGTGCGATTTCCGCGAGCAGGTCGCCGACCTGTTGCACGATCAGCGGCGCGAGGCCTTCGGTCGGCTCGTCGATCATCACCAGTTCGGGATCGCCCATCAACGTGCGGCAGATCGTCAGCATCTGCTTCTCGCCGCCGGACAGCACGCCCGCCGCGGTATCGGCGCGCTCCTTCAGGTTCGGAAACATCTCGAGCATGTCGTCGAGTTTCCACTTGCCGGGATGCTTGGGGTCCTTGACGCCCAGCAGAAGATTTTGCCGTACGGTCAGGCCGGGGAAGATGTCGCGATGCTCGGGCACATAACCGAGGCCGAGATGCGCGATCCTGTAGCTCGGCAGGCCGGCGATATTCTTGCCCTTGAAGGTGATCGTGCCGTGCGGCGGCACTTCGCCCATGATCGCCTTGACCGTGGTCGAGCGCCCGACGCCGTTGCGCCCGAGCAGGCTGACGACTTCGCCGGCGCCGATACGCATATCGACGCCCTGAAGGATGTGGCTCTTGCCGTAATAGGCGTGCAGATCCTGAACTTCCAACATCAGGCAGCTTCCTCGCCCAGATAGGCTTCCTTGACCTTCGAGCTGTTGCGGATTTCTTCCGGCGAGCCCGACGCGATAATGTTTCCGTAGACCAGAACCGAGATGCGGTCGGCGAGGCCGAACACCACGCTCATGTCGTGCTCCACAATCAGAAGAGTCTTGCCGACGGTGAGGCGGCGGATCAATTCCACCGCACGCTCCGTCTCGGCGTGGCTCATGCCCGCGGTCGGCTCATCCAGCAGGATGACGTCCGCGCCGCCCGCAATAGTGATGCCGATCTCGAGCGCCCGCTGCTCGGCGTAAGTCAAAAGGCCTGCCGGCACGTCGCGCCGCGAGGTGAGGCTGATGTCTTCCAGGATCTGCGCCGTGCGCTCGCGCACTTCCGGCAGGTTGTCGATATTCTTCCAGAACGCGTAACGGTGCCCCGTCGCCCACAGCACGGCGCAGCGCAGGTTTTCCCACACCGTCATGTTGACGAACACGTTGGTGACCTGAAAGCTGCGCGACAATCCGCGCCGGTTGATCTGGTAGGGCGCGAGACCGTCGATGCGCTCCCCGCGCATCAGCACTTCACCGCTGGTCGGCTTCATGTAACCGCTGATGAGGTTGAACGTGGTCGATTTGCCGGCGCCGTTCGGCCCGATCAGCGCGTGGCGCTCGCCCTGCGCGACTGTCAGGTTGAGATCCCGGATCACCTTGGTGAGGCCGAAGCTCTTCTGGACGTCGCGGATTTCGATCGCGTTGGGTTTCATCTCTGACATCATGCTGCCAGCTCCTTCGCGCGCGCGGTCGTGAGTGCTTCATCCCATGCCATCGCGACCCGCTTCCACGTCATGCGCGCGACCATGAAGCCGCCGACGATCAGGATCAGCGACACCGCCCATGTGACCGGGCTCGATGCGTTGAACGGAATGCCGAATGCCCTGATGTTGGGGTCTTCGGTCGGATTCATGGTGTGATGCACGAGGCACTCGATCGCCAGCATCAGACCGATCAGCAAGGCCAGCGTCGGAACGAAGGCCACCGTGTAGGACGGGATTACCTTTCCAAGCTGGCCGGCGCGGATCAGCGGCCGGTGCATCATCAGCAACCCTGTGAGGCCACCGGGCGCGAACGCCACTACCATGATGAAGAACAGGCCGAAATAGAGCTGCCACACGGTGGTGACATCGCTCAGCGCCAGCGACATGAAGGTCACGAAGATCGCGCCGACCACAGGGCCGATGAAGAATCCGACGCCGCCGATATAGGTCGAGAACAGCACCGTGCCCGACTGGACCGCGCCGAGATAGGCGGAGTTGGCGATTTCGAAGTTAATGGCGGCAAGCGCGCCCGCAATGCCCGCAAAGAACCCTGCGAAGCAAAACGCGATATAGCGCACGACATGCGGATCGTAGCCGACGAACTGCACGCGCTCGGGGTTGTCGCGGACGGCGTTGCACATGCGGCCCCATGGCGTGCGGGTCAGCGCATACATTGCAATCATGCAGACCAGCGTCCATGCCGCAACCAGATAATAGATTTGGATCTGGGGACCGAAGCTCCAGTCGAATACCCGCAGCAGCTTGGTGCGGTTGGCGGATACGCCGCCTTCGCCGCCGAAGAAGGTCCGCAGGATCAGCGCGGAGGACGCCACCAGTTCGGCGACGCCAAGCGAGATCATGGCGAAGGCCGTGCCGCTTCGCTGGGTCGAGACCCATCCCAGCAGCATCGCGAACACCAGTCCGGTGATGCCGCCGATCAGCGGAATCAGCGGCAGCGGAATCGGCCATTTATGTCCGCCGACGATGTTGATGGCGTGGATGGCGAGAAAACCGCCAAGGCCATAGTAGACCGCGTGGCCGAACGACAGCATGCCGGTCTGGCCGAGCAGGATATTGTAGGACAGCGCGAAGATGATCGAGATGCCGATCAGGCTGAAGGTGGTCAGTGATCCGCCGGACGAAAAGACCTTCGGCAGCACGACCAGCAGCAGCGCTGCAAGAATCCACATTCCGTAGAATTTGGCCTTGTCCGCGCCGGACGATGGAGGAGGCGCAACGCGCGATACGATTTCGCTCATGTTTCGCGCGTCCCCAGCAGGCCCATCGGCCGGAATATCAGAATAAGAACCAACAGAAGGTAAGGCATGATCGGCGCGATCTGCGCGATGGTCACGTTCCAGATATCGGACAGCCATGTTGCCGCCCAATCCGGGCTCAGCGGGCCGAACACTTCAGAGAGCGATCCATTCATCGAGACCGCGAAGGTCTGCAGCAGGCCGATCAGCAGCGACGCGATGAATGCGCCGGGCAGCGAGCCGAGACCGCCGACCACCACGACCACGAACAGGATCGGGCCGAGCAGGCCGGCCATATTCGATTGGGTCACCAGCGCCGGACCGGCGATGACGCCTGCGACCGCGGCAAGTGCCGTGCCGACGCCGAACACCATCATGAACACGCGGCCGACATTGTGCCCGAGGTGACCGACCATGTGCGGGTGGGTCAGCGCCGCCTGCACAATCAGGCCGATGCGGGTTTTCTTCAGCACGACAAGCAGGCCGATGAAGATCGCGATCGACACGAACAGCATGAACATCTTGTAGGCGGGGTAGTTGGTCGAGAAGATCGTAAAGGCTGGGAAATCGAGCGACGCCGGGACGCGGAAGTCCAGCGGACTCTTGCCCCAGATGATCTGGACGATTTCCTCAATCGCGAATGCCAGCCCGAAGGTAAACAGCAGTTCGGCGACATGGCCGTTCTTGTGCACCCGCCGCAGGCCGTAGCGTTCGACCGCAGCACCGATCAGCCCGGCAAGAACCGGAGCGATGATCAGGGCGGGCCAGAAGTCGAGCCAGCGGGAAATCTGAAATCCGAAAAACGCGCCGAGCATATAAAAGCTTGCATGCGCGAAGTTCAGCACGCCGAGCATGCTGAAAATGACAGTCAGGCCGCTGGCCATCAAGAACAGCAGCATGCCGAACAGGACGCCGTTCAGCGTGGATATGACGATGAGTTCGAGCACGACGACGCCTCAAGCGCTGCAAACAGATATGGGGATCGCGGTGTTAAACCGTCGTTTTTAGCGAAACGAAGCCGATCCAGCGACGAATTGTAAGGTGCACTGGTCGGCTTCGTTGTTGCTCTGTGTGTTGACGAGGGGCCTTACTTGGGCCGCTCCATCTTGCAGGTGGTCGGCAAGACCGTCTTGTCGAGATCGATCTTGGCCACGACGCGCCAGCCCCAGCCGGTCTTTTCCTCATCGAACGGCTCCTTGGCGGAGCGTTCGCCGAGCGATGCAATGTACATCGGCTGGAAGAACTGGTGGTCTTCCTTGCGCATGTAGCCCTTGCCGCCGTTGAAGACCTCGAATTCAAGGCCTTCGAGGGCAGTTGCGACCTTCACCGGCTCAAGTGACTTCGCCTTTTCGGCGGCCAGCTTGAACATGCGCATTTCGTTGACAGCGCGCGGGTAGAACAGGCTGAAATCGTACTTGGCACGAATTGCCTTTTCGAAATCCATCGATTCCTTGTGATCGATGTTGGCGACGCCTTCCGCGATCTGGAACACCTGATGGTTCAGACCGGCCTGCTTGATCGCAGTCGGGCCGCCGGTGCCGCCGGCATAGTAGGTGTACCAGTTCACCTTGAGACCTGCGTCGGCAGATGCCTTCAGCAGCAGCGCGATATCCTGGCCCCAGTTGCCGGTGATGACGCTGTCGGCGCCGGATGCCTTGATCTTGGCGATATAGGGCGCGAAGTCGGTGACCTTGAGCAGCGGGTGCTTTTCGTCGCCGACGATCTCAATGTCGGGGCGCTTTTCCTTGAGCATCGCGCGGGCAGCGGTACGGACCGATTCACCGAAGGAGTAGTCCTGATTGATCAGGTACACCTTCTTCACGGCTTTCGCGTCCTTCATGTAGTTGGTCAGCGCAGCCATCTTGATGTCGGAGTTCGCATCCCAGCGGAAGTGCGAGAAGGAGCACTTGTCGTTGGTCAGAACGGGATCCACCGCGGCGTAGTTGAAGAAAAGAACTTCCTTGCCCGGATTGCGGTCGTTGTACTTGGCCACGAACTCGGAAAGAGCGATCGCCACGGACGAACCGTTGCCCTGGGTCAGGAAGCGAACGCCGGCGTCGATCGCCTTCTGCGCCTGGATCAGGCTTTCCTGCGGATTGGTCTTGTTATCGTACGGAACGATCTCGACCTTCTTGCCGAGAATGCCGCCCTTGGCGTTCAGCTCATCGGCGAGGAACTGATAGGTCTTGAAGCCGACTTCGCCGATGCTGGCGCCGCCGCCGGACAACGGATCGATGTAACCGATTTTCACGGTATCCTGGGCCATTGCGACACCGCCCAACATGGGCAATGCGAACGCCGCAGCCATAACTAATTTACGCATCTTTTCTCTCCCTGAATTCTTTCTGAGAATGGCCTTTGTTTCAAACAAGCTGTCGAGATTTCAATCTCGTACCGCCCGCAGCCATTTCGTGTTCCGATTGTGGTCCAACGCACCGCGCGCTGCAACCCCCCGGCCTTGGGCAGGGGCGCGAATGCTTAATTTGCCCATCGAGGCAGGGCCGTGATAGGGGTCCGGTCCGTTCGGCTGGCGGCCGCGGATCGCGATATATGTGTGGGCATGCAGAGCAAATGATTGTTTTTTGTGCTGGCCTGCATTTCGGTGATTTTGGGTGCGGGATGAAATTGGTATGCCAGCAGTAGACAAATTGTGGCCGCTCCGGTCACCAGGCAGGATCGATGATGGCTGTTCTGCCATTTGATCTCAAAGGAAAGCGCGTTTTCGTGGCCGGCCATCGCGGGATGGTGGGCAGCGCACTGGTGCGCCGGCTCGGCCGCGAAGGCGTCGAAGTCCTGACGGTTTCGCGGAACGAACTCGATTTGCTCGACCAGGTCGCCGTCGGCCGGTGGTTCGCGGCGATGCGTCCGCAGGTTGTATTTCATGCAGCGGCGAAGGTCGGCGGCATTGTCGCCAACAACACCCTGCGCGCGGAATTCATCTACGAGAATCTCCTGATCGCAACCAATGTCATCCATGCGGCGCATGTGCACGGCGTCGAGAAACTGCTGTTCCTCGGTTCATCCTGCATCTATCCGAAACTCGCTTCCCAGCCACTGCGCGAAGATTCGCTGCTGACGGATACCCTCGAGCCGACCAACGAGCCTTATGCCATCGCCAAGATCGCCGGCGTCAAGATGGCGGAAGCCTATCGCGCCCAGTATGGCAGCGACTTCATCAGCATTATGCCGACCAATCTTTACGGTCCCGGCGACAACTATCATCCCGAATACAGCCACGTCGTTGCAGCCCTGATCCGCCGCTTTCATGAAGCGAAGGAAAGCGGCGCGCGCGAGGTCGTGGTGTGGGGCACCGGCACGCCACGGCGTGAGTTTTTGTATGTCGATGATATGGCCGATGCCTCGATCCATCTGATGAAGACTTATTCCGAGGGCGGTCTGATCAATGTCGGGACCGGCGAGGACATTTCCATCGCCGATTTCGCGCGCGTGGTCGCAAAGACTGTCGGCTATACCGGCGAGATCGCGTTCGACACCTCGAAGCCGGACGGAACGCCGCGCAAGCTGCTCGACGTCGGCAAGCTCGCCAAATTCGGCTGGCGCGCGACGACCGCGCTCGATGACGGCATCAAGCTCGCCTATCAGGCCTTCCTGAAAGAACGCGCCTCGCCTTAGAATCCGCAAGTTCCCGGAACCGGCTCGCGATTCACACAACGCACGGAACAGGTGCCGCATTTCGCCGTTGGCTCTTCATGTCGGATAAGTATCCTTCCAACCGGTTGATGAGCGATCCGTTCGATCTCCAGCGTTTCGTGAACGCGCAGGGGCCGGTGTATGACACCGTCCTGGCCGAACTGCGCAATGGGCGTAAACAAAGCCATTGGATGTGGTTTGTGTTTCCGCAGATTGCCGGGCTGGGGCAAAGCCTGACAGCGCGGAAATACGCCATCGTGTCGCGCGCCGAGGCTTCGGCCTATCTCGATCACCCGGTGCTGGGGCTGCGGCTTCTCGAATGTACGCGGCTGGTCAATGCCATCGACGGCCGGACCGCCCATGAGATTTTTGGCACCCCGGACGACCTGAAGTTCAGATCGTCGATGACGTTGTTCGCGCAGGTCACCAGCGCCGGCGACGATTTCATCGCGGCGCTGTGGAAATATTTCGAAATGGAATTCGATCCGGCGACAATCGCGCGGCTTTAGTATCATCTCAATCGTCATTGCGAGCGAAGCGAAGCAATCCAGCTTTGGATCGTAAGGGACTGGATTGCTTCGTCGCTGACGCTCCTCGCAATGACGCGTTGAGGGCGGCGGAAATGCTAATCGCGCTTAGTTTGCGGCACTGGCGGTTTTGCCGTCGGGCTTTTTCTTTTTCGGCTTCGGCAAGCTCGCAGCCGTGCCGATCACCTCATCGCGTTCAAGGGCTGCGATCTCGCTGTCGTTCAGGTCGAGCACCTCGCGCAGCACTTCGTGATTGTGCTGGCCGAGTGTCGGCGCGACATCGATGATCGGGTAGGGCAGTTCGGAATCACCCTCGCGATAGGCCACCGACGGCAGCAGGTGCGGACCCATGAAGGGCCGGTCGCTCGGCTGCCAGTGTCCGGTTTTCAGCAAATGCGGATCGGACGCGAGATCCTGCGGCAGTTTGGCGATACCCGCAGGCACACCTGCCTTCTGTAAGGTGACCATCGCAATGTCGGGGCGCACATCGGCCAGCCAGTGCCGGATCGCGACCTCGATTGAATCTTCGTGCGCGCGCCGCCCGTCGGCGGTGGCAAGTTTTGAGTCAGCCGCCAGATCAGGCCGCCGCATCACACCGCACAACGCCTGCCACTCATTGTCGTTGCGAACGGACAGCGTGATCCATTGATCGATGCCGAGCGTGGGGAAGCAACCATTCGGCACATGCTGCGGATGCCGGTTGCCGATGCGCGGACTGGTGTGTCCCGTGGCAGACTGTTCGAGGATCGAGGGCGCCACCATCGGCAGCATGCATTCCACCTGGCTGAGATCGATATGCTGGCCTTCGCCGGTGTTGCGCTGATGCATGAAACCCAGCAACAGCGCGGCAGCCCCGTTCAGCCCGCCGACCGGATCGCCGATGGCGGCATGCAGCATCACCGGCGGATCGTCCGGGCCGCCGGTCACGGACGGCAGACCCGAAGCCTGTTCGAGCGTCGAGCCATAGGCGCGCACGCCGCTCCATTTTCCGGTCATGCCGAACGCGGGCATGGTGACCACAACCAGGCGCGGATTGATCTTGTGGATCGCTTCGACGCCGAGGCCGAGGCGCGGCATCACATCGGCGGCGTAATTGTCGATCACCGCGTCGGCGTCTTTCATCAGCCGCTTGAGCAGCGTGAGGCCCGCGTCTGTGGTGAGATCCAGCGTGATGCCGCGCTTGTTGCGGTTGTTCATCTGGAACCAGTAGGTCTTTTCGTAGGTCCGCTCCTCGTGATACGGCGGCCGCGTGTCGGTGCCGCGAAACCAGTCGGGATACTGGCAGGACTCCACTTTAATAATGTCTGCGCCGAGATCGCCCATCTGCCGGGTCGCGGTCGGCCCGGCCCATCCCATGGTGAGATCGACGATGCGCAGGCCTTTCAGCGGGAGCGCATCTTCCGGCGTTGCCGCGCGCGTCGCTTTTCGCTGATGCGCGGGCAGGGCGGTTGCGGTGTCCGCGCCAGCCAGCGGCGCGCGTCCGTTCGGCTTTGGCCGCGAACGCGTGAGATACTGCGGCAGCACCGGGCCTTCGAATGACGCGGTGCCGATTTCGACGGTCCCGAACACGCCACGGGCGCGATGCACGTCCTGTTCGAGCAGTTCTTTCATGTCCGGCACCACAGCCAGTGGAAGCCGCAGCTCGATGCCTTTTTCGAACCACTCCAGAGCTGTGTGCTTCAGCAGCGCGGGCGTGATGATCGCTTTCAGCTCATCGGCATGATGGAAGCGGCCGATGGTCGCCGAATATTTCGGATCGGCGCCAAGCTCGGGCATGTCGAGCATGGTGCAGAAGGCAGCCCATTGCGCGGGCGTCACCACGGTGACGCCGAGCCAGCCATGCTTGGTGACGAAGTTGCCGCTCGGATAGCCGCGCCCGAACCGGTTGATGCCTGGGCGCGGACGCGTAAAGCCGGATTCCAGCGCCAATCCCGTGTCGAATTCGGTGATATGCAGCATCGCCTCGAGATTGTTGACCGCGAAGCGGCGTGCGCCGTGGGTATGTCCATACAATCCGGCAAGGCTCGGGATGAACGCGGTCAATCCGCCCATCACGCCGATCTGGCCGTCGCGCGGCAGCACGGGCGGCCCCTCGACCGGGCCGACCAGTTTCACCAGCCCCGCAAGGCTGCGGCATACCGAGTCGGTGGCGAGATAATTGCGATAAGGCCCATGCTCGCCGAACCACGACATCGCGGTGATCGCCAGACCGGGGTCGGCCTTGCGCAGCCGATCATGCGAGATCAGCGAGGCTTCGATGTCGTCCGGATGCCGCGCGTCGAGCAAAAGATCGCTGGTCGCCAGCAGTTCGAGAATCCGGTTTGCGTCCGCTGTGTTGTCCGGATCGGCGGTGATGCTTTTCTTGTTGGTATTCAGCCACGCGAAGGTGAGGCTCTCGCCTTGTCCGCTTCCCGCATCCGCAAGCGGGGGAATGCGACGGCCCGGATCGCCGCCCTGCGGCTCGATCTTGATGACTTCCGCGCCGAAATCCGCAAACAGCTTGCCGCAATAGCCGAGCGTATCGCCCGATCCGATTTCGACGACGCGCAATCCTGTCAGCGGCAAGTTCGGCAAAGCGAAAATCCTATCGATTGTGTGGCGCAGCAAAACTACGGCCATCCATCCTTTTAGATATCCATTTTTTGAAGAGGATGGATCACCGGGTCAAGCCCGGTGATGACAATCAAACTTATCGAGCCATGCGTGGCGGCGTTCTGTTCAGTGCAACGGCCATTGCGCTGATCAGCGGCTTCATGAAGAACGAGTCGTTGGCCGGATAAATGTCGGTGTGCAGGCCATTGGCTTTCAACTCATCCGACACGACGGGACCGACAGAGGCCACCGGCGTCTGCTTGAGGCCTGCGCGCAACTGGTCCTCGCAATTGTGCGCGCGCGCCACATCGATCAGCCGCCGCACCTGACCCGAACTGGTCAGCGCGATGGCATCGACGCGCTGTTGCGCCATCTCATCGATGGCCTGAACGATGTTGGTATCCGCAGCTTGTCCGTCATAGATATAAGGCAGCACGGTCTCGACCGTGGCACCGAGCGCAGAGATCGCGGCGATCAGCTTGCCGTGATCCTTGTCGGGATAAAGCTGCAAGCCTAAGCGATGACCTTTCAGATCCTGCTGCGCCAGCATGGCGGCGACGCCTTCCGATGTCGGCGTCTCGGTCTGCACCTGCGCTTCGAGGCCGATTTCGCGCAAAGCACGCACCGGCTTCGGCCCGCGTGCATATCGCTTCGCTTTCGCAATCGCCGCGACAAATTCCTGATCCACGCCAATGCGGCTGGCGACTTTCATCATGCGGCGCAGGCCTTCGCCGGTCATCAGCACCAGATCGTCGAACGGCTTGTCGATAAACAGCCTGATCCATGCTTCGACCGGGGCCGGGTCCGGCGCGTCATGGATGGTGAACATCGGGCATTGCAGCACCTCGGCGCCCTGTTCCTGAAGCAGCCGCGAAAACTGCGCTTCCTCGCGCGTTTCCAGAATCAGGATGCGGTAACCTTCAAGCCTGCCGGGCATATCAATCTTTCGCGACCGAAACCGAACGAGAGCGTCAGAGTATTGCGCCGGTTAGCTTCTTGCCAGTCTGTTTTGCACGCGGGATTGGCGAAAATGCCGCGTGGGTGTTAGAGGAGGGTTCCGCCCGCCAACGGCCGTTCAAACCCTGAAAAAGTCCCCATGTCCGCACAGCAATTCGTATTGACCCTGTCCTGCCCGGATCGCCCCGGCATCGTGTCGGCGGTGTCCACCTTTCTGTTCGCCAACGGCCAGAACATTCTCGACGCGCAGCAATACAGCGACATCGAGACCGGCCGCTTCTTCATGCGGGTGATGTTCGATACGCCCGCGGGACAAGCGGACCTGCCGACGCTTCAGGCCGGCTTCGGCGTGATCGCAAAGCCGTTTAACATGGTCTGGCAGTTGCGCGACCGCGCCGTGCACCAGCGCGTGCTGCTGATGGTGTCGAAATTCGATCATTGTCTTGCCGATATTCTCTATCGCTGGCGGACTCATGAACTGCCGATGATCCCGACCGCGATCGTCTCCAATCATCCGCGCGAAACCTATAGTGGACTGGATTTCGGCGACATCCCGTTTCACTATCTCCCGGTGACGCGCGCCACCAAGGACGAGCAGGAAGCCGCGGTATGGCGCATCATCGAGCAGACGCAATCCGATCTGGTGGTGCTTGCGCGCTACATGCAGGTGCTGTCGGAAGATTTCGCGGACAAGCTGTCGGGACGCTGCATCAACATCCATCACTCGTTCCTGCCGGGGTTCAAGGGCGCGAAGCCCTATCACCAGGCCCATGAGCGCGGTGTCAAATTGATCGGAGCGACAGCGCATTATGTCACCAGCGCGCTCGACGAAGGTCCGATCATCGAGCAGGACATCGAGCGCATCAGCCATCGCGACGCGCCGGAAGATCTGGTCCGCAAGGGCGCGGACATCGAGCGCCGCGTGCTGGCCCGCGCCATGCGCTATCATCTCGATGACCGCGTCATCCTCAACGGGCGCAAGACCGTGGTGTTTACGGACTAACGTGATGATCAAGCAACGAACGCGTCCGCCGTTTCGCGCCGACCATGTCGGCAGCCTGCTGCGGCCGCAACGCGTGAAAGATGCGCGCGCACGTTTTGCCAAGGGCGAGATCACGGCAGCCGAACTCAAGCGCGTCGAGTCGCTTGAAATCGGCAAGATCGTCCAAAAGCAGAAGCAGAGCGGCTTGAGACTCGCAACCGACGGCGAATTGCGCCGTTCGTGGTGGCATTTCGATTTTCTGCAACACCTCATTGGCTGCGAGTTGCACAAGATCGATGGCATCCAGTTCAACGGCATGACGACGCGCGGCGAAAGTATCCGCGTCACCGGCAAGCTCGATTTCCCGGACAGCCATCCGATGATCGAGCATTTCAAGCTGCTCAAGGACAAATGCGATCTCGCTGGCGTTACGGCGAAGATGACGATCCCGTCGCCGTCGCTGCTGCATTATCGCGGCGGCCGCAGCGCGATCTCGCAGGAGGCCTATCCGGATATGGACGGCTTCTTCGTCGATCTGGCGAAGACCTATCGCAAGGCGGTGCAGGCGTTCTACGACGCGGGCTGCCGCTATCTGCAATTCGACGACACGGTATGGGCCTATCTCTGCTCCGAGGATCAGCAGGCCAAGCTGCGCGGGCGCGGCGAAGATCCCGACGCGCTTCCGGCGGTCTATGCGCGCGTCATCAATTACGCGCTTGCCGAGCGTCCGGCCGATATGACCATCACCACGCATGTCTGCCGCGGTAATTTCCGCTCGACCTGGATTTCATCCGGCGGTTACGAGCCGGTGGCGGAGACGTTGTTGTCGCGCGTGAACTACGACGGCTATTTTCTCGAATACGATTCCGAGCGCGCCGGCGGCTTCGAGCCGCTGCGGTTTCTACCCAAGGGCGACAAGATCGTCGTGCTCGGTCTGATTACCTCGAAAAGCGGTGCGCTTGAGAACAAGCCGGCGATCAGGCAGCGCGTGACCGAGGCGGCGAAGTTCGTGCCGCTCGATCAGTTGGCGCTGTCGCCGCAATGCGGCTTCGCCTCCACGGAAGAGGGCAACATCCTCACCGAGGACGAGCAATGGGCGAAGCTACGCCTCGTCGTCGATGTCGCGACCGACATCTGGGGCAGATAGCGGCGCGTTCAGTGTCCGCTCAGCACCAGCGTCTTGACCGGAATCAGCAGCGCCTGAATCCGCAGCAGCATCGCATGGACGATGCCGACGGCATCGACAGCATGCAGCCAGATACGCTTGCCTGTGCCAGTGTCCTTTGACTCAATCACATCGTGGTTGCTGGTATAGGCATTGGCGATGCAACTGCTGCCGGGCGTCACGCCCTCGAGGCCGCCTTTGTAAATCGGCTCCATGAAAACCAGGATTGTTCCTGGCCGTTGTACCTGCTGGGCCTCCACCAGTTGCTCTCCGCCGCGGAACTGGCCGGCGGCGATGTAATTCTGCACGCTGGTCACCACCATCGGAATAATGGTCCATGGCTTTGAAATGCAGGTGGCTTCGGCAAGCATGCCGACCTTCATCACTTGCCCTTCGATCTGGCCGAATCCCGCCGACAATGCGCGCTGTCCGGCGCCTTCCGGAATGAGAATGCCTGCGGTCCGGATCATCGGGTTGACGACATCGCCCGGCCGCAACAGAAACTGCTCGACACGCCCGTTGACGCCGGCGCGAATGGACGTCTTGTCCAGATCGACCTGCGCTTCGGCCATTGCGGCTTCCGCGCTGGCCTTCTCCGCCGGAAGAAGCGTGGTGACGCGGATCGTCGCGGATTGTTTCGACGCGGTGACCGCATCGAGCGTTCCCTGCCGTCCCGTCAGGATCACTTCGAGCTTTTCAATGTCACGTTGCGGGACGATGCCGGGGTTGCGCCTCTGCAACTCGCGCTTGACGTCGAGTTCATCGGAGGCCTGCTGCAACGAGCTTTTAGCTTCCTGAATTTGTGCGTCGGTCTTCACGACATCGGACTGCGCCGCGATCATCGATGCATCGACCTCCGCGATCTTGCGCCGGGCGGTTTCAAGCGCTGCTTTTTGTTTCGCGCTGTCCAGCGTGAAGATCACGTCGCCCTTTTTGACGGGAGCGCTGACATCGAAATGAACTTCCGCGACGCGGCCGGTCGTCTCGGGAATCAGCGGGACGGTTCGGTAAAACAGGGTCGCGCTGGTTGTCGATGGATGAAAATAGAAAATGATGGTGATCAGGGCCACCGTCAGCATCACACATGCGGTGATGCCCCATCGCAACTCGTACCAGACCGAGAAAAGCGTGATCTCCTTGCCGAACCGCTTTCCCTGCGCATAGCGGCGGAAGAGATAATCGGGGAACACCGTCAGAAGCGAGCAAAGGATCAGCTCAAGCATGACGCGTCTCCGTATCCTTCACCTCGGCGTCCTTGGCTTGACCGGACGTGTCGGCGGGAGCGCCGTGTGCCGCTGTTTCGGCCGGCGGATCGTTTGGATCTGGCTCCGGTGGAAGACCCGATATTTTCCGCACCGAACCGGCGATGCTGCGCAGCGGCGTGCTGAAATCCGGCAGGTCGACCAGCGCCAGCAGCAGCGCGATCACCCAGAACAGATGATTGTGCGTAAACAGCGCGAGCAGGCAGAGGACGGCGACGATCTCGAATTGCAGCTTTTGCGACTTGTGCGCCATCCGCTCCGGCAGGGAGTGGATTTTCAGGTAGAGGTTACCAATGAACAGAATGGCGACGAGCAGGATGATCCCGACCACGATCATCAGGACATCGGTGTCGCCGGGCGCGGTAATGAAGCTTGGGAGGTGATGGGGGGCCGCCGGGTGAAGTGGCTCGCTCAAGACTCGCCTCCATTCCATAAAATTGTGCGCAAATAAAATGTCGAGCAGGCGTCTCGGCTATGCCCGAGGGTTCCCATAGTTGCACACGCCGGGAACTTGGCAAGCGTTAGGTTGCCGCCAACGGGATCGATCTTCTTCGTGCATCTGCGAGAAGGAAACGGGAGCCCGTCGTCCCATTTGATGTAATTCGTAATGTGCCTGAGTGGTGGGCGGCGCGAAAGCGCATGCTTCTCGTGTTGTTGTGGTGGGCGGCGCGCACGCCGTGCGCAATTCCGCAAGAAGCCCGCACGCCCGCGTGCCGTCACCATCTCGCCCTTTGCGCTGAAGTTCGTCACCGTTTCGCCTTTTGCAGGCGAGCCGCCGTCAGTGGTGCGTTTTTCCTTCGCCACTGACGCTGAGAGCCTCGGCGACACGACGCAGCTTGTCCGGATTGCGGGTGATGTAGATCTCCGTGATCTTGCCGTCCTCGATGGCGAAGGCTGTGGTCTGAAACACGTTGTCGCGCTCAAAGCTGGCATAGCCCGGCAAGCCGTCGATCTGCATCGGTTGAAAATAGCCGCTGCGTTTGACGCCGGGCTTTCTGATCAGGCCCTCATAAAGGCGCAGCACGCGCGCCAACCCTTCGATAGGATTGAGGAAGGCATGGACCTTGCCGCCGCCGTCGGACCGGATCACGACATTCTGCGCCAGAATCGCGCGCAGCGCGTTGGTGTCGCCGCTGCGGGTTGCGACGAAGAACGCTTCGGCGATCCGGCTGCCTTCGTCGCGCGCAACGGGAAAGCGCGGACGCTGCTCCTGCACATGCTTGCGCGCACGCGCCGCCAGTTGCCGAACGGCCGCTGGCTCGCGATCGACGGTCACCGCGACTTCATCCAGTGGAACGCCGAACACATCGTGCAGCAGGAACGCGGCGCGCTCCAGCGGCGACAGCCGTTCCAGCGCAAGCATCAGCGTCAACGTCAGATCGTCCTGATCCACTTCGTCCGGTTCCTCGATCATCGGCTCCGGCAGCCATGAACCGACATAGGTTTCGCGGCGCGAGCGGGCAGACTTCATCACGTCGAGGCAGAGCCGCGTGACGATGCGCGAGAGAAAGGCGGCTGCGGATTCGACCTTGGCCTGATCGGTTTGCTGCCAGCGCAGCCACGCATCCTGCACGACGTCCTCGGCCTCCGCGACCGAGCCGAGCATGCGATAGGCGAGACGCACCAGCCGGGGCCGGTGCGTCTCGAAAGTTTGCGTGCCATCGTCAGGCAGCGGCATTAGCCTTGTCCTTGGCGTCCACCGGATGAAGCACCCGGAAGCCGACCTGCAGGCGATTCCAGACATTGATCGCGCCGATCAGCATGGTCAGGTTCACCTGTTCGGTCTCGGTGAATTCGCTCTTGAGCAACGCATAGTCGCTGTCCGGTGCGCCGGTGGCGGCCAGCAGCGTCAAGGATTCCGTCCAGGCCAGAGCCGCCCGTTCGCGATCGCTGTAAAGCGGAGATTCGCGCCATGCGGTCAGCATGTAAAGCCTCATTTCGGTCTCGCCGTGGGCGCGCAGGTCCGTCGTATGCATGTGAATGCAGAATGCGCAGCCGTTGATCTGCGAGGCGCGATACTTCACCAGCTCGACGAGGTTGTGCTCGAGGCCGCTGTTCTTGATGGCAAGTTCGAGCGCGGTCATCGCCTTGATGGCTTCGGGGGCGAGTTTGAACGGGGCTGCAATTCTCGGGATCATGATTGTCTCCTTTTTCAGTGTCTGCGGTTTAGGCGGCGGCGCTCTGGTCCCGATTGAGCCACGCCTCGAATGTGATCGCGCCAAGACTGGCATCGATGTCCGGCGCCAGCGAGCGATCGTTGAGCTTGATGCCAAAATAGCGCGCGTCTGGATCGGTGACGACGTCTTTCCGGTCGTTCCTGGCGGTCAGGTATTTGCGGACGAGTTGATCGAGCTGAAACGATTCCGGCCCGGCAACTTCGACCATGCCCTTCGCGGGGGCGAGGGCTGCGTCCACGACCGCTGCCGCCACGTCATCGGCGGCCATCGGCTGGATGCGCGCGGACGAGACTCGGACGGTCTGTCCCTGCGTCGCTTCCTGCGCAATGCCGCCGACGAATTCGAAAAACTGTGTGGCGCGCACGATGGTGTAAGGCTGGCCTGAGTTTTCGATGGCGCGCTCCTGCGCCAGCTTGGCACCGAAATATCCGAACTCGACCAGGCGCTCGGTACCGACCACCGACAGCGCGACATGAAGCTTCACGCCTGCGGCTTTTTCGGCTGCGAAAATATTGCGTCCGGCCGCCTCAAAGAAAGCGAGCGCTGCGGCGGCTTCGAACGATGGCGAGTTCGCTACATCGACAACGACGTCTGCTCCTGTGAACGCGTCCTTCAGCCCTTCGCCGGTGACGGTGTTGACGCCGGTTGACGGCGAGGCCGCGAGAACCTCATGGCCGCGTGCGCGCAACTGGGTGACGACTCGCGATCCGATCAGGCCGGAACCTCCGATAACGACGATCTTCATGATGGCCTCCTGTCTGGGCCGCATCTTGCGGCGGTTGATATGGGAAGTGCATGAAAGTCCGGGGATTTCGGCGGGGTTCCCGCCGTGCCCTGAGGGCTGTTTCTGCACCTTCGCCATCAAGACGAGACAGCAGGGGCGGGATGTGACATCGCCGGGAAAGATTTTTTTGGGAAGGGCGGGGTTAAGGCGCGCGCCCCGCGTTCGCCGGGATGGCAGGAAATAGACCGCGCGTTGCGTCAGTCCATTTTGCTGAAGCGCAGCAGATCGAAACCCTGACCGTCGAGCAGGAACAGTTTGCGCCGCGCCTCGTCGATCCGCCACGCGCGGATCTTCTCCAGCGTGGCGTGGAATTTTCCTTCCTGCCTCATCGCGGCCGTTGAACATGCCATCCGCGTAGAGGCCATGGGCAGGAACTTGATCGTGTTGCCGTCGACCGTCGCCGAACCCGCATAGCGGTTGCAGCCGCCGGTGCCGGTGACGATGCCGTCGTCGCGAATGTCCAGCGTCGTTTGCAGCCGGTCGATGACGCCGCCGCCGTCGATATCTTCCGCCAGCCATTTGCCTGTCGGCATCATGGAATCGGCTGATGCGCTAGAGGCCAGCAGGCTGATGAAAAGAATCGATGCGGCAAATCTGGCGAGCATGATGTCGGCTTTGAGTTGGTGGTGCGCATATTCGCTTGGGGAGGGATCACCGGTTGGGTGATGCCTGATGCCGCCATTTTAAAGGCTCTCAAGATAAAGGCGGGAATTTCGGGAATCGTCGTTTCAATCGTGGGCAGATGGTGGTAGGTAATCGAACGCAAATTCGTTCTGCCCACAAATTTTAGCCCACTCGAAACCTGCCCACCGATCTGATGAAAAACGACCAGCTCCTGGCCCAGATCTCCGAATACTGCCGACAGGCGGGAATGGCGGAATCGACGTTCGGCCGCCGCGCGGTGAACGACGGCAAGCTGGTCCACCGGCTGCGCGAGGGCAAGCGCATTACGGTCGATACGCTGGAGCGGATTCAGGCTTTTCTCGGCGATGGCGTGCCGGTCGTGACCGTGCCGGAGCCGCCGATCGAGAAGCGCGATCCCACCGGCAATTTCCGTTTCTTTGAAAATCGTCAGAAGTATCTGCTGTTCGTTCACACCTGCTCGGAAAAGCGGGTGATCGCCGATCGCGTGGCGCTGGAGTTGGGGAGCATCCATCCACGGCCGCCCGCATTGCGTGTTTTTGACGCGGGCGTGGGCGACGGGACGGTGCTGGCGCGGGTGATGCGGGCGATGCACAGCCGCTTCCCCAACATGCCGTTTTACATCGCGGGCAAGGAAATCAGCCTGGAGGACGTGCGGCTGACCTTGAACAAGGTGCCGGACCGGCTGTTCGAGCATCCGGCGACGGTCTTTGTTCTCACCAACATGAACTACGCCGAAGCCCCGTGGCTGGCGCCGAAATCGCCGACCGCCGCTGCCGCCATGATCTGGCGCGAGGTCGCGCTGCGCGGCTCGTCGTCGGGCGAGTTTGAGACCCAAATCGCCGATTTGCAGTCATTTCTCGAGGAAAACTGGCGCGCCAGCGTCAGCGCACGCTCGGGGATGCCGGTCTATGAGCGCCCCATCGCGCTGGTGATCTATCGCGAGGACCACCGATTCCTGCTCGATGCCATGATTCCACGGGCCGGGCGGGTCGAGGCCAATTTCGATCTGGTGATCGCCTCCCAGCCCTATCGGGCGAGATCTTCTCTAAATTTCCGCGCCAAGAAGATCGTTGCGCCATTGGCCCGCGCGCTACGCGCCGGCGGTCGGCTGATCGGGATTCACTCCTACGGCAAGGACCCCGGAATGGAGATTGTGCAGTCGGTTTGGCCGGGAGAAAATCCTTTCGCGGTCAGCCGCCATGAGCTACTCCGCGCGGTGAAATACGAGCTGGGATCGGCCGGGCGCGATCTTAACTTTAATGCCTATGCGGATAACCGTTCGATCTTCCGGTACGATATGGAAGCTTTACCAAACGAGGTGACGGGGCCGATTGGGACCTCGACAGCCTTTGCAGCATGGAACGCGGCGGTGTATGTCGCTCAGGTCGAAGACGACCGCCTGGACGAAGTCACGCAAAGCGGCCGCTATCTCGACGCCACCAGGGACGTGCTGCGCCGGAACAACGGCCTCTGGTTCTACGATGAATCCTACGTCATCTCACGGCGTCGCGATTGAAATGAATTCAGCGTGTTTTCGAGCGAAGTGGACACCGGTTCGCGTCAAGAAAACACGTCACGAGAAGATGAGACTTGGTCTCTGGCCAAGGCTTGAAAATTCAAACGGGCCGACCGCGGCCCATCTGGAAGGAATTGGTTGATGCGCGCGTCTTATCTGTTCACGAGTGAATCGGTTTCTGAGGGTCATCCGGACAAGGTTTGCGACCGGATTTCGGACGAGATCGTCGATCTGTTTTTCCGTGAAGGCCCCAAGGCGGGCATCGACCCGTGGGCGATCCGCGCCGCGTGCGAAACGCTGGCCACCACCAACAAGGTGGTGATCGCGGGCGAAACGCGCGGACCGTCGAGCGTCACCAACGATCACATCGAAGCCGTGGTGCGCGCTGCGATCAAGGACATCGGCTACGAGCAGGATGGTTTTCACTGGAAGAACGCCGATATCGAAATCCTGCTGCATCCGCAGTCGGCCGACATCGCGCAGGGCGTCGATGCCTTGCAGCCCGGCACCAACAAGGAAGAGGGCGCAGGCGACCAGGGCATCATGTTCGGTTACGCCACCAACGAGACGCCGGAACTGATGCCGGCGCCGATCCATTATGCGCACAAGATCCTGCGCCTGATTTCGGAAGCCCGTCACTCGGGCGTCGAGAAGGTGCTGGGTCCTGACTCCAAGAGCCAAGTCACCGTGCAGTATGAAAACGGCAAGCCGGTCGGCGTGCGCGAAATCGTGGTGTCGCATCAGCATCTCGTCGAGGACATGACCTCGAACCAGGTGCGCGAGCGGGTCGAGCCATACGTGCGCAAGGCGCTGCCGGAAGGCTGGATCAGCGACAAGACGATCTGGCACATCAACCCGACGGGCAAGTTCTTCATCGGCGGTCCCGACGGCGACGCAGGCCTCACCGGCCGCAAGATCATCGTCGACACCTACGGCGGGGCTGCTCCGCACGGCGGCGGCGCATTCTCCGGCAAGGACTCCACCAAGGTCGACCGTTCGGCGGCTTATGCTGCGCGTTATGTCGCCAAGAACGTCGTCGCGGCCGGTCTCGCGGATCGCTGCACGCTGCAGCTCGCTTACGCCATCGGCGTTGCGCGTCCGCTGTCGATCTACATCGACACCCACGGCACGGGCAAAGTCGCCGACGACAAGATCGAGCAGGCGGTTGCCGAGTCGATGGATCTGACGCCGCGCGGCATCCGCAAGCATCTCGATCTCAACAAGCCGATCTACGCGCGCACCGCGGCTTACGGCCACTTCGGCCGCACCCCGGACGCCGACGGCGGCTTCTCGTGGGAAAAGACCGATCTCGCCGACGCACTCAAGCGCGCGGTGTAACTGTTTCCCCTCTCCCCTTGTGGGAGAGGGTGCCCGAACGAAGTGAGGGCGGGTGAGGGGTGTTTGTTAATCGCAAGCACGCCCCCTCACCCAATTGAGTTCTCTGCTGCCGTCAGTGCAGCCCTCTCCCACAAGGGGAGAGGGCACAGCAACGGCGCTCCGCAAACGAATTGGGAAACATCAAATGAGCAACACCGCCACCGCGAAAGCCCCCGCAGGCTTCAAAGACTACATCGTCGCAGACATCGGACTTGCAGACTTCGGCCGCAAGGAGCTGTCGCTAGCCGAGACCGAAATGCCCGGCCTGATGGCGACGCGCGAAGAGTACGGCCCCAAACAACCTTTGAAGGGCGCGCGCATCGCAGGCTCGCTGCACATGACCATTCAGACCGGCGTGCTGATCGAGACGCTCGCAGCCCTCGGCGCCGACGTGCGCTGGGTTTCGTGCAACATCTATTCGACGCAGGATCACGCCGCTGCTGCCATCGCGGCTGCCGGCATTCCGGTGTTCGCGATCAAGGGCGAGAGCCTCGAACAGTATTGGGACTACACCGCGCGCATGTTCGACTGGCATGGCGGCGGCTTCCCGAACATGATCCTCGATGACGGCGGCGATGCCACCATGTACGTCCATCTCGGCCTGCGCGCCGAGAACGGCGATACCGCGTTCCTCGACAAGCCCGGCTCCGACGAGGAAGTGATTTTCTTCGCGCTGCTGAAGAAGCAGCTGAAGGAAAAGCCGAAGGGCTATTTCGCTGAAATGGCCAAGAGCATTATGGGTGTTTCGGAAGAAACCACCACGGGCGTGCATCGCCTTTACGAGATGCAGAAGGCCGGCAAGCTGCTGTGGCCCGCCATCAACGTCAACGACTCGGTGACCAAGTCGAAGTTCGACAACCTTTATGGTTGCCGTGAATCGCTGGTCGACGGCATTCGCCGCGGCACCGACGTGATGATGTCGGGCAAGGTCGCGATGGTCGCGGGCTTCGGCGACGTCGGCAAGGGTTCGGCGGCCTCATTGCGCCAGGCCGGCTGCCGCGTGATGGTTTCCGAAATCGACCCGATCTGCGCCTTGCAGGCGGCGATGGAAGGCTATCAGGTCGTGACCATGGAAGACGCGGCCCCACAGGCCGACATCTTCGTCACCACCACCGGCAACAAGGACATCATCACCATCGAGCACATGCGCGCGATGAAAGATCGCGCCATTGTCTGCAACATCGGCCACTTCGATAACGAGATTCAGGTCGGCGCGCTCAAGAACCTGAAGTGGGACAACATCAAGCCGCAGGTCGACGAGATCACCTTCGCCGACGGTCACCGCATCATCCTGCTGTCGGAAGGCCGCCTTGTGAACCTCGGCAACGCCATGGGTCATCCATCGTTCGTGATGTCGGCGTCGTTCACCAACCAGACGCTGGCGCAGATCGAGCTCTACGCCAACAACAAGGACGGCAAGTACAAGAAGGAAGTTTACGTGCTGCCGAAGTCGCTCGACGAGAAGGTTGCGCGGCTTCATCTTGCCAAGATCGGCGTCAAGCTCTCCGAGCTGAGCAAGGATCAGGCCGCCTATATCGGCGTGCCGCAGCAAGGCCCGTTCAAGAGCGATCATTACCGGTATTGAGCATGATCCCGAAAAGTGGGCACCGGTTTTCGGATCAGATCATGCTCACTTAAAGGACCCCTCACACGTCATTCCGGGATGCGCCTCTTGGCGCAGACCCGGAATCCATACTCTTTATCTCTTCTGGATTCCGGGTTCGCTCGCAGTGCTCGCGCCCCGGAATGACGGATCAAACAAAAGCCCCGGAGCGATCCGGGGCTTTTTCGTTACCAGAATAGCCTTACTTGCTAGCAGGCGCGTTGATGGTCACGCTGGGAGCCGATGGGGCACCGCCTTTCATCCCGCCTTGCAGGAAGAAAAATCCGATGCCGACGACAATCGCTGCACCGATCAAAACACCAAGAATTCCAATTCCACCGCTTCCGCCGTCTGCCATTGCGTTTCTCCTTCAAAGGAAATGCAACGGTTCGGGCGCTGCGTTGTTCCCTCTGATATGACAGAATCGCCGCAGCTCCGGGGGCGCCGTTCATGAACAAATCTGCAGAATATCCAAACACGATTTCGCTGCTCGGCGTGCCGATTGAAGTCGGCGCGTCGCAGAAAGGCGCGCTGATGGGGCCGGCGGCGCTGCGCACGGCGGGCATCACAGGCTTGCTGGAAAGTCTCGACTTCAAGGTGGAGGATCAGGGCGACATCACGCCGCGCGATCTCAACTTCACCGATGAAGCGCCGCCGCCGAACGCCAAGCACTACCGCGAGATCAAGGCGTGGACCGCCGAGACATCGAAGCGCGCCTACCCCATGGCGAAGTCCGGCGCGATCCCTGTGTTTCTTGGCGGCGATCATTCGCTGTCGATGGGTTCTGTCAACGGCGTTGCGCGTTACTGGCACGAGCAGGGCCGCGAGCTGTTCGTGCTCTGGCTCGATGCCCATGCCGACTACAACACGCCAGAGACGACGATCACCGGCAACATGCATGGCATGTCCAGCGCGTTCCTGTGCGGCGAGCCGGGGCTGGACGGTCTTCTGACGCGCGACGAGCGATCGTCCATCGCGGCGCGACAACTCGGCCTGTTCGGACTGCGCTCGGTGGACAAACGCGAAAAGGAATTGCTCGCCCGGCGCGATGTCTGGATCGCGGATATGCGCCGGATCGACGAGTTCGGCGTCAGCGTGCTGATGCGCGAGTTCATCGAGCGGGTCAGCGCACGCAACGGCGTGCTGCATGTCAGCCTCGATGTGGATTTTCTCGATCCGGTGTCCGCGCCCGGCGTCGGCACCACGGTTTCGGGCGGTGCGACCTATCGCGAGGCGCATCTGGTGATGGAGATGTTGCAGGATTCAGGACTGGTGCGCTCGCTCGATCTGGTCGAGCTCAATCCGTTTCTGGACAATCGCGGCCTCACCGCGCGCACGGTGGTCGAACTGGTCGGCAGTCTCTTTGGCCAGCAGATCCACGATCGTCCGACGCCGAGCAATGCGGTGGTGTGAGGGAGCCATTTCGTCATTCCGGGGCGCGAGCTCTGGCGAGCGAGCCCGGAATCCACCCGCATATGAAGAATGGATTCCGGGCCTGCGACAAGTGGCGCATCCGGAATGACGGGTTGAGGTGTTGGCGTCATTGCGATGAATGAAGGATCGCCTGAACTGAATCTTCTTGCAGAGGATTAAGGATAACGCTGCACCTTAAGCTGGAAAAGCCGGCGCATCAGAGTGTTATTATCTCCACCCAAGCTACTGGCATCGCAGCATTAAACGCCTGCGCCTTGGCTCGAACACAATTGATTCCTTGCGTTAGGACGCAGCCCTGCTACAAGCCACGCATTCGATTTGCGGCACAGCTTTTGTTAAAGCGCCCTTTGGACCTTTTCGGTCCCCTCCGGCTCCTTACCCTAAGACATCGCTAGATTGGATTTTGCTTCGCGCGACGTCGTGCGGAGTTGCGCATCTACGCGCCTCTAAGGAATTGTTTGTTATGACGACTGGTACTGTGAAGTGGTTCAACGGCCAAAAGGGCTTCGGTTTCATTCAGCCGAGCGATGGCGGCACCGATGTGTTCGTTCACATCAGCGCTGTCGAGCGTGCTGGCCTGACCGGCCTTGCCGAAGGACAGAAGATATCGTTCGAAGCCAAGGTTGACAAGATGCGCGGCAAGACCAGCGCAGAAAACCTGCAGGTTCTCTAAGGCCCGATCGCGAAGACCGCATGCCGGTTTTCGCGCAAGCCTTAGTCTAAGAAAAAGAGCCAGGCGCTGCATTCACGGATGTACTGGTTGCAGCCGCCAGCTTTTCGCTCGTTTCACGGATGTACTGAAACGGACGTAGTAAGGCCCCGTCAGCAATGATGGGGCTTTTTGCTGTTTTAAACCGCAAAATCGGGTTGGCATTTCGCGCCGCTTGCCGGTTAAATCCGAGCTAGGGAGACTGACATGCTCGACAAGACCAACATCAAAGCCGAACACGTCGATGTGCTGATCGTCGGCGCGGGGCTTTCGGGCATCGGCGCGGGTTATCACCTGCAGCAGAATTGCCCGACCAAGACCTACGCGATCCTCGAAGGCCGCGAGAGCATCGGCGGCACCTGGGATCTGTTTCGCTATCCCGGCATCCGCTCGGACTCGGACATGTACACGCTTGGTTATTCGTTCAAGCCGTGGACCGAAGCCAAGGCGATCGCCGACGGGCCGCGCATTCTCAACTACGTGCGCGAGACCGCGACCGACAACGGCATCGACAAGAAAATCCGGTTCAACCATCGCGTCAAAAGCGCATCGTGGTCGTCGGAAGACGCGCGCTGGACCGTGGAGGCGGAGCGGGGGCCATCGGGCGAACCGGTGCGCTTCACCTGCGGCTTCCTGTTCATGTGCAGCGGCTATTACTCTTATGAAGGCGGTTACACGCCGGAGTTTCCCGGCTCCGATCAGTTCACCGGCCGCATCGTGCATCCGCAAAAGTGGACCAACGACATCGATTACGCCGGCAAGCGCGTGGTGGTGATCGGCTCGGGCGCCACCGCCGTGACGCTGGTGCCGGAAATGGCCAAGACCGCGGCGCATGTCACCATGTTGCAGCGCTCGCCGACTTACGTGGTCGCGCGGCCCGCGGAAGACGCTCTCGCCAACAAGCTGCGCGAAAAACTCCCGGCCAGGCTCGCCTATCACATGATCCGCTGGCGCAATGTGCTGTTCGGGATGTATTTCTTCCAGCTCTGCCGCCGCAAGCCGGAGCGCGCCAAGCAGTTGATCCTCGGCGGCGTGCGTCATGCGCTCGGCCCGGATTACGACATCGGCACGCATTTCACGCCGCGCTACAATCCGTGGCAGCAGCGGCTGTGTCTTGTGCCGGACGGCGACCTGTTCACCTCGATCAAGGATGGCCGTGCCACGGTGGTGACCAGCACCATCGACACCTTTACGCCGAAGGGCATTCGTCTCAGCGACGGCAGCGAGATTGAAGCCGACCTCATCGTCACCGCGACAGGTCTTAATCTACAGGTGCTCGGCGGCATGCAGGTCAGCGTCGACGGCAGCACCATCGATTTCTCCAAGACGCTGAACTACAAAGGCATGATGTATTCCGACGTGCCGAATATGGCCTCATCGTTCGGCTACACCAACGCGTCGTGGACGTTGAAATGCGATCTCACCTGCGAGTATGTCTGCCGCCTGATCAATTACATGGACAAGCGCGGCTACAAGCAATGCACGCCGCGCAACACCGATCCCGACGTGAAACAGGAAAACTGGCTCGATTTCACCTCGGGTTATGTGCAGCGCTCGGTGGCGAAAATGCCGAAGCAGGGCTCGAAGCGGCCGTGGAAGCTCTATCAGAACTACGCGCTCGACATCGTCTCGTTGCGGCACGGCAAGATCGACGATGGCGTGATGGTGTATGAGTGATACCGCACTGCTGTCATTCCGGGATACGCCTCTTGGCGCAGGCCCGGAATCCATTCTTCTTGTTGTGATTCTGGATTCCGGGTTCGCGCAAAGGCGCGCGCCCCGGAATGACGAAACACTGGAGCTCTTTGAATGAAATCTCTTCCCTTCGTGCTCGGCCTGATGCTGGCCGCGTCGCCGCTACATGCCGATAGCCAGCCTGCGACAAGCAAGATCATCGTCAAGCCGGTGCTGTCCACGACGGTGACATCGAGCGGCCAGCCCATCGTGCTGCCGCAGAAGGACGCGCAGGTCATCGTCTCCACGTATGAGATTCCGCCGGGCGCTGTGCTGCCGAAGCACAAGCATCCGTTTCCGCGCTATGGCTATGTGCAGGCGGGAACCATCGACGTCACCAATGTCGATACCGGCAAGACACAAACCTTCAAGACCGGCGATTTCATTCTGGAAGCCGTCGATCAATGGCATTACGGCGCGACCGTGGGCACGGAGACCGTCAGGCTGCTGGTGATCGACATGGTCGAGAAGGGTGCCACCAATACGGTGATCGCAAAGTAGCGCCGTTGCTCACATATGGCGGCGGATAAACGCGCCGACATTTTCGAGCGCGCGCCGTCCGGGTTCAAGATGCGCGTTCCACAACGGCCACGCGTGGATCATCTCCGGCCAGATTTCCAGTGTCACGTCCACATCTGCAGCACCCGCCGCCGCCGCAAAGCGCATGGCGTCGTCGAGCAGCGTCTCGTGCGAGCCGACCTGAACCAGCGTCGGCGGAAATCCGTGCAGGTCGGCAAATAGCGGCGAGATGCGCGGATCGTTGCGCGCGATGCCCGGCGGCACGAACGCGTCGGCGAGTTCGCCGAGATAACCCTTGTGGATGATCGGATCGACCGCATCCTTGGTCGCCAGCGAATTGCCTGACATGGTCAAATCGGTCCACGGCGAGGCCAGCCACGCGCAGGCGGGTTGCGCGCCTTGGTCTCGCAACGCGTTGATCAGCACGGCGGTGAGGTTGCCGCCCGCGCTGTCGCCGCCGACGACGATCTGCGACGGTGCATAACCTTGCGCGCGCAAGTATCTCCACGCGGTCATCGCGTCGTCGCGGGCGGCGGGAAACGGATGCTCCGGCGCGAGGCGATAGCCGACCGCGAGCGTTCTCACTTTTGCTGCGCGTCCGGCTTCGGTCACCATGCGGCGATGGCTTTTGATCGAGCCGGAACAATAGCCGCCGCCGTGGAAGTACATCAGCACGCGCGAGGCCTCGCTGCCGGGCGCGAGCGACCATTCGCCGGGTACGCCGTCAATGTCCACGCTTGCAAGCTGAATGTCATCGGCGACCGGCCAGACCGAACCGATCTCGTCGAGCCGCTCGCGCCGCTGCGCCCAGCCGACCGGCCGGGCCTTGGACGTCAGCAGCGCGCGGATCGCGTCGATTTCGGAGGGCATGATGGTGTTCCTGACTGGCTTCGGTCAGCGTAGCCTGAGCGGCGCGCAGCGCAATCTCTCAACCCGTCAATCCGGGATTCGCCGCTTGGCGCAGGCCGGGAATCCATTCTTCCCATCACAATTTCTGGATTCCGGGCTCGTACGAAGACGCGCGCCCCGGAATGACGTTTTTAACTGCATCAGTTCCTGCTTGTACCGATCCCTTTGCCTCATCGATCTTGACATTATTCCAGATGAGGATTATATTCCTCATTGTCCCGCCTCACTCATGAGGGGCGGCTCGCGATCGTCACGAAACGCGAGGCGGGATGCGGTGGCCGCGATCGGTGTTCGAAGGCCGTGGCGCGTGGGGGATGATCCGGCTTGCCGGGTGATGTCGCGCGCGGCACGGAGATGACGACCACGCCGTTCGCGGACGGCCCAAAGCGCGTTATCCCGGCGCATCGCCTTGCGCCATGAGGCAGCGCCAATGGTCTTTCCTCGTACAGAGGGAGAGCGGCGGCACGGAAGTCCTCTCCAGCGGTGATTACCTAAGGCTCGTTCACCGGGGGTTTTCGCGAAGCAAGCCGTTCCAACCATTGCGTGCGGAACGCCGGATGACTCCGGCGCGACCGTGGCGACGATGCTCGTGTGCTTTTTACTTTTGCACACGGGGCTGCGGATGCGCATGAGCATCCGGCGTTCCGCGCGCCCTCATATGGGCGGGCGCGAATGGGGCAAGCCCCACGCGCGCTAGGGCAGAGCGATGAGAAGACCGGGCGCCCCCGCGCCGTCATAACAACAGGGGCGATGACGCATGCGCGCGCGAGCGTTCGCGCCAGGTGCAGCGAGAATTCGAAATTTTAGAAGCATTGCCTTCGGCGCGCGAAAAATCCATTCTCCCGGCCCCGATCCTCAGCAAATCAAAAAGAGCCAAGAAAGCCACCAGGACAGCCAAATGACAGCTTCATCCCGCGACCGCCTCGAACAAGCCCTCATCAAAATCGCCGATCCCGCAGGCGAGGGCGCGCGCGCCTGCCTCACCGTCTATGCCGACGAGGCCCGCAAGGCCGCCGACGCCGCCGATGCGCGGATCAAGTCCGGCAGTTCGCGCGG